>ERZ778025.142-NODE-142-length-228997-cov-14.054079_pt1 | contig 228997 bp, 191 predicted proteins | sample MGYA00375755_ERZ778025 | MGnify/ENA primary metagenome ERZ778025 (study PRJEB29350, sample SAMN05389825) | bioreactor metagenome | isolation source: Thiocyanate bioreactor | place: South Africa: University of Cape Town | collected 2014-03-17 ...
CTTGCGGCTGATCTTGTCGATCTCGTCGATGTAGACGATGCCGCGCTGCGCGCGCTCGACGTCGTGGTCGGCGTTCTGGAGCAGCTGGACGATGATGTTCTCGACGTCCTCGCCGACGTAGCCGGCTTCGGTGAGCGTCGTCGCGTCCGCGATCGCGAACGGAACATGGAGGATCTTCGCGAGCGTCTGCGCGAGGAGCGTCTTGCCGGAGCCCGTCGGCCCGAGGAGCAAGATGTTCGACTTCGACAGCTCGACCTCGTCGCTGCTCACGCGCGAGTCGATGCGCTTGTAGTGGTTGTGCACCGCGACCGCGAGGATCTTCTTCGCGCGATCCTGCCCGATGACGTAGTCATCGAGGATCGCCTTGATCTCGGACGGCTTCGGGATCGGGGCCGAGCCGGCGTACGGCTCGTCCTTCTCGACCTCCTCCGCGATGATGTCGTTGCAGAGACCGATGCACTCGTCGCAGATGTAGACCGTTGGTCCTGCGATGAGCTTCTTTACCTCCTTCTGCGACTTACCGCAGAAGGAGCAGCTCAGATTGCCACTGGTGTGATCGTCTCGCCGCCGCTCCAAGACCCGCCTCGTCTTTTCGGAAGCTTATTCCCGTCCAAGCATCATCGCAAGCTTGTGACCTGCGCGATGGAGGGCCTCCGCTTCATTCTTCGGGGTGATGTCGTCCCCACACCGTCGCGGGAAGGACATGCGAGCGGGGCCGACTCCGTTCACCGGAAGCCGACCCCACCCCAGCCGCTCTACTTGTCCTTGCTCCCGTCGCTCTTCTTCTTCGGCGGCAGCATGACGTTGTCGATCAGACCGTACTCCTTCGCCGCTGCGGCTCCGAGGTAGAAGTCGCGATCGATGTCCTTGAGGATCTGGTCCTTGTTCTTACCAGTCGCGTTCGTGAGGATGTCCGTGAGCACTTCCTTGAGGTGCCGGATCTCCCGCGCCTGGATCTCGATGTCGGACGCCTGACCGCGAGCGCCACCCATCGGCTGGTGGATCATGATGCGGGCGTTCGGGAGCGCGTTGCGGCGCCCCTTCGCTCCCGCTGCGAGCAGGACCGCGGCCATCGACGCCGCCATGCCCAGGCACGTCGTCGAGACGTCGCAGCGCACGTACTGCATCGTGTCGTGGATCGCGAGACCGCTGGTCACAACGCCGCCGGGGCTGTTGATGTAGACCATGATCTCCTTGTCCGGGTCCTCGCTCTCCAGGAAGAGGAACTGGGCGATGATCACGTTCGCCAGCATGTCGTGAATCTCGTCATAGAGAAACACGATGCGGTCCTTGAGCAGGCGGTCGAAGATGCTCCACCCGCGCTCGCCCCGGTGCGTCGTCTCGACGACGTTGGGGATCAAGACGTCCTTGTGACGCTCGAGCACCTCGAGCGCTTGAGCTCGCGTCTCCGGCCTTTTCATGGATCAGCCTTCCTTCTTCTCTTCGGGCTTCGCTTCTTCGGTCTTCGATGCCGCCGCGGAGGCCTCGGCTTCGACCTTCGGCGGCTCGCCTTCGGTGATCTTGGACTTCGACTCGATGAAGTCGAGGATCTTGTCCTCGAGGATCATGCCGATGAGGATGTCACGCTTCGCCTTCTCGCGATACTCGACGCGCAACTTGGCGACGTTCTTCCCGGTCTCGGCCGCGAGCTCTTGCATGCCCTTCTCGAGGTCCTCGTCGGTGACCTTGAAGGTGTTCTTCTTCGCGATCGCGGCCATGAGGAGGCCCGCGCGGACCTTACGCTCCGCGTCCGCCTGGATCGCGCTGCTGAGCGCCTCGGCCTGCTCCTTCGTGAAGCGCTGACCCACGCGGCGGGCCTGCATCACGACCTCTTGCTCCATGATCCGGCGCTGCTGCTCGACGAGCGACGGCGGGACGTCGCACGGGTTCAGCTCGTTGAGCTTCGCGACGATCTGCTCCGCGAGCACCGTCTCCGAGCGGTCCTTGAAGGCCTTCTCGAGCTTCGTGTGCACGTCGGCGCGGAGGGCGATCAGCGTATCGAAGCCGATGTCCTTCGCGAACTCGTCGTCGAGCGCCGGCGGCACGCGCTCCTTGAGGTCCGCGATCGTGATGTCGAAGACACCCTTCTTGCCGCGGAAGTCCTCGCGCGGGTGCTCGGCCGGGAACGTGTGCTCCGCCGTCGCCTTCTCGCCGTTGTTCTTGCCGATGAGAGCGGCGTCGATCTCGGGAAGCGCCTGACCTGCGCCGAGCTCGAGCTGCACGCCCTGGCCGCCGCCGTCCTTCACCTCGTTGCCGTCGACCGACAACGTGAAGTCGATCGTGACGACGTCGCCCGCCTTGGCCGCACGCGCGGGCTCGGGCGCCTTCAGCGCGGCGTTGCGCTGGCGGAGCTGCTCGAGCTGCTCGTCGATCGAGGTGTCCGGCACCTCGGCCTTCGGCTTGTAGAGCTCGAGGCCCTCGTACTTCACGTCCTCGATGTCCGGCTGGACCTCGAAGCGCGCCTTGTACGAAAAGGCCTTCTTCGGGTCGATCGCCTCACCGGCCTCCACGGACGGCTGGTTCACCGGCGTCAGGTTCTTCTCGCTGAGCACCTTCGGCAGGGTGTCGTTGACGATCGCGTTCGCGACGTCGTTCGCGACCTGCGGTCCGTACAGGCGCGAGAGCACGTCGCGCGGCGCCTTCCCGGGACGGAACCCTTTGACGTGCGCCTTCTTGCCGAGGTTGAGGTAGGCCTTGTCGACTTGAGCCTTCACGGAATCGGCGGGGATCTCCACCGAGAGCTCCATGACGACGGGCGAGATTCGCTGAACGGTGACTTCCACGTAAGTGCGCCGACCGAAGGTCGACCTCCGATGGTGGTGGTTTGGGGGATCTCCCCAAGTTGAGGGCGGCCACAATACTTTCTGAGCGTTATGGGTCAAGGGCGGCGACTCAGCCGCCCGCGGAAGATCCGCGGCGAGCGCCGTCCGATGCCGCCCACGAGCGTCGTGGGCTTGACGCTCGCTCGGCCCGGCGACGTCGCGCTGACGCCGTCGGAGTCAGGGGCCCGCGCCCGGACCCCCGCGGAGGTCGCGCGAGCGACAGCGCCATGACGCTGCTCTGCCCGCTCGCGTGGCTCCCCCAGCGCGAGGCGTACTTTCCAGGGCAAGACCGCTGCGGCACGAGGGCTGCAATTCGCTCTCGACATGCCCTGCACCGCCGAAGCCCCCGCGTCGCCGCCCTCCTTCGCCTCCGCCTGCGCCTCCACATTCGCCTTCGCCTCCCCCTCCCCGACCGCGCCGCCGCCAGCCGACTACGCGGCCGCGCTCCGGCGCGAGCGGCTCGACGCGAACATCCTCAAGTCGCTCGGCCGGTGGCGCGCCCTCCGCAGCACCCGGACGGACGTGCCGTGCTTCGGGTGGGAGAACCTCGAGCGCCTGGTCTCGAGCGCGGCGACGCTCCTCTGGGAGATCGGCCCGACGCAGCTCGCGGTCGAAGACGACCTCCTCGCCTTCTGCGCGTTCCTCGCGCGTGAGATCGAGGTCACCGAGAGCCTCGAGCTCACGGCTGCGGAGGAGCAAACACGACTGGAAGAGGTCGCGCCGCGCGCGCTTGCGGCCCTCGACGAGATCGGCGGCGAGCTCGCGAGCCCGCACTCGGAGTCGCATCCCGTGGGGCGGGCGCTCGCGATCGCCTTCGGGACGATCCGTGCCGAGCTGATGTCTGCATGCTTGGTCGAGTGGAGGAGCGCTGCGTGAGCGAACACTCGCACGTCGACGCGGGCACAAAAGAAGACCTCCGGACGAGAGGCGTTCGTCCGGAGGCGGCTCCCGGGAGGGAAATAGGAAGAAGGAAGATCAAGCGGCGCGGGACGCCAGGCGAAAGGCTCCAGACGGATAGACAGAGGCGAGACCTGTTTTGCTGAGCTCCACCCTCTTCACCTTCTCTCGTCTCGAGGACGAAATGCATTTCGCTGGGTGGTGCGCTCTTCTCGTCTGCTCGTCTCTGTCTCTCTTTCTGGAGCCTTTCGCCTGACGCCCGGCGCTCTCGCGCACACGCGACCAGACTAGTAGTCGTCGTCGTCGAACTGGTCGGGGTCGTACTCGTCGACCGTGTCATCGAAGAGCAGGTCCGACCCTTCAAAGGTCGTGTCCTGCATCAAATCGTCGAGGGAGAAGCCGTACTTGATGTCCGGCCGAATGGCCTCGCGCTCGAACTCTGCCATCGTCCGGTAGCTCTTCGGTACACCGCTCATCGTCGTCCTCCGCGAACAAGAAAGCCGTCGGTCGTCATCGCCATCTCTCGCGCGGGCGTCGTCCTCGAGGAGGAACGGCGATCGGCGAGATGAACCACATGGGCCGAGGAGCCTGCCTGGAGCGGACGCTTCCTGAAGAAGGCGGCCGCAAGGATGCGGTCGACACCCGCTTCCACTTCCTGATGGCCGAGCACGTTCGAGAGAGCGTCGCGCATGGTTTCCTCGGTCGGCGGCCCGGCAACTACCCCTTGCCCCTGGCTCGCCCGTCGCTGTAGCCTACGTTTGCCTACATCTGGGCACACCATACTACGTACGGATGGGCCGTCAAAAAACCTCGAACGATTTCCGACCCGGACTGGGAACCGCGACGCGGCCGGCAGCGCGCTCCCCGGGCGCCCCGGCGGCTCCGGGGGATCAATGAGAGCGGGCCCTTGCCGGGAGACGTTGCGGTCGCCGGTCGCTCGGGTCTAAGAAGAGCGAGCAGCGACTCGCGTCCTGTCGGACCGCGCGCGCGCGATCCTTCATGGCAAGAGCGAACGAGCCCGCCGGACCCTGCCGCATCATCTGCGTCGTCAACCAGAAGGGCGGCGTCGGAAAGACAACGACCGCCGTCAACCTCGCCGCGAGCGTCGCGGCGGCGGAGAGACGGACGCTCATCATCGACATGGACCCGCAGGGGAACGCGAGCTCCGGCGTCGGGGTGCGCCCCGGCTCGCGCGAGCGGACCATCTACGACGTGCTCATCGGTGAGGTGCCGCTCTCCGAGGTGATCGTCGAGACCGATGTCGCGACCCTCGCCGTCGCGCCGGCCACGCAGGACCTCGTCGCCGCCGAGCTCGAGCTCGTGGACGATCCGAAGCGAGCGCTCAAGCTGAGGGAGGCCATCGAGCCGGAGCTCTCCCGCTTCGACTACGTCTTCATCGACTGCCCGCCGTCGCTCGGTCTCCTCACGCTCAACGCGCTCGCCGCGACGACCTCCGTGCTCGTCCCGCTCCAGTGCGAGTACTTCGCCCTCGAGGGGCTCACGCACCTGATGGCGACGATCGACCGCGTGAAGAACGGGATGAACCCGGAGCTCGAGGTCGAGGGCGTCGTCCTCACGATGTTCGACCCGCGCAACAACCTCGCGCATCAGGTCGCTGACGAGGTGAAGAAGCACTTCTTCGTCTTCGAGAACGTGATCCCGCGCAACGTCCGCCTCTCGGAGGCGCCGTCGCACGGCAAGCCGGTCATCCTCTACGACATCTCTTCGAAGGGCGCGCAGGGGTACCTCGCCCTCGCGAAGGAGATGCTCACGCGCCACACCGGCGGCGGCAGCCGCGCGAAGCCTGCGAAACGTGCCGGGGGTACCCGCTGATGGATGCGAGCAAGCGTCGCGCGCTCGGCCGCGGGCTCGACGCGCTCCTTCCCTCCGCTCCCGGAAAGGTCTCGAACGCCTACGGCGACAAGAGCGTCTTCTCGTGCGCGATCGAGAAGCTCACCCCGCAGAAGGGGCAGCCGCGCCAGCACTTCGCAAAGGACAAGCTCGAGGAGCTCGCCACGTCGATCCGCGAGCACGGCCTGCTCGAGCCGATCGTCGTACGGCGCGTCTCGGGACAGGACAAGCTCGAGATCATCGCCGGCGAACGCCGCTGGCGCGCGTCGCAGAAGGCGGGCCTCCGAGAGGTCCTCGTCGTCGTCAAGGACGTCACCCCCAAGGCGGCCTTCGAGCTCGCGCTGATCGAGAACGTCCAGCGCGAGGATCTGAACCCCGTGGAGCTCGCCGAGGCGCTCGAGCGCCTCACGAAGGAGCACGGCTACACGCAGGAGACGCTCGCGGATCGGCTCGGCAAGGACCGCACGACGATCGCGAACTCGCTGCGCCTGCTCAAGCTCCCGGCGAGCGTGCGAGCCCGCGTGATCTCCGGCGAGCTGTCCGAGGGTCACGCCCGCGCGCTCCTCGGCGCCCCCACCGCGGCCAAGATCGAAGAGCTGGCCGAGAAGGTCGTGCGCGGCCGCCTGAGCGTCCGCGCGGCCGAGGCGCTCGTGCGCCAGCTGAAAGCGAAGAGCGGCAAGAGCACCGAGAACGAGCGGGGCAAGACCGCGCCCGGCAAGACGGCGGCGGTCCGCGACCTCGAATCGCGCCTCACCCGCTCCGCCGGCACGAAGGTGCTCCTGAAGCAGGACGGCAAGAACGACAAGAAGGGCGAGATCGCGATCCCGTACGAGGATCTCGACCACCTCGATCGCATCCTCGCGCGCGTCTTCCGCTTCAGCTGATCCGATCCGAACGCCGCGCCGAGAAAGCGCGACCGTGGTCGAACGCGTCGTCGACACGTGATGCTCGAGCGGGCTCCGAGCGACGACGACGAGCCGCCGCCCGCTCGTTCGTTGATTGCGTGCGCAGGGCTTGCGGCACGCGCCCCGAGTTCGACTAGGCTGCCGCCCATGAGCGCCACGATCCTCGACGGGAAGAAGCTTGCTGAGACCGTGAGAGCGGAGGTCGCCACCGGCGTCGCCGAGTTCGTGGCGGCGCACGGGCGCCCGCCCGGCCTCGAGGTCGTCCTCGTTGGAGAAGACCCCGCGAGCCAGGTCTACACCCGCAACAAGCAGAAGGCCTCGACCGAGGTCGGCATCCGCGGAAAGCTCCACACGCTGCCCGCGTCCACGACGGAGGGGGAGCTCCTCGCGCTGCTCGATCGCCTGAACGCCGACGAGACCGTCGACGGCATCCTCGTCCAGCTCCCCCTCCCCAAGCAGATCTCGGAGCAGAAGGTCCTCGACGCGATCCGCGCCGACAAGGACGTCGACGGCTTTCATCCCGTCAACGCCGGCCTCCTTGCATCGGGACGCCAGGGGCTCGTCCCCTGCACGCCGCGCGGCTGCATGAAGCTGCTCGCGCTCGCGGGCGCGAAGCTCGAGGGCACGCGCGCGGTCGTCGTCGGGCGCTCCAACATCGTCGGCAAGCCGATGGCGCAGCTGCTCCTCGGCGCCAACGCGACCGTGACGATGGCGCATTCACGCACGAAGGACCTCGCGGAGCGCTGCCGCGAGGCGGACGTCCTCGTCGTCGCCGTCGGTAAAGCCGACCTCGTGCGTGGAGACTGGGTCAAGCCCGGCGCGATCGTCATCGACGTCGGCATGAACCGCATCACGCTGGCGGACGGGAAGTCGAAGCTGGTCGGCGACGTCGCCTTCGAGGAAGCGGCAAAGGTGGCCGGCGCGATCACGCCCGTCCCCGGCGGCGTCGGCCCGATGACGATCGCGTGCCTCCTCGAGAACACGCTCATCGCAGCGAAGCAGCGCCTCGCGAAGAAGAGCTGATCGCGAACGTCGCGCGCGAAGGCGGATCCGCGAGCCGGGCCAGGTCACGACGACCCTGCTCGCGTCGTCCGCATCGCCATCGTCGCGGTCAGGTCATCTCGTTCATCGGGCGCAGGATCACGTTCACGACGCGCGAGCGATCGCGCGGAAGCACCGCGAGCACCACGGCCTCGGCGACGTCCTCGGCGGAGGAGAAGCCCTTCATGTTGGCGCCGTCGTACGTGCGCCCGTCGCCGATGGCGAAGTGGGTCTCGACGCCGCCCGGGCACACGAGGCTCACCTTGATGTTCTTCTGATAGAACTCGCGATCGAGCGACTGCGAGAGCGCGACCTGCGCGAACTTGGACATGCAGTAGATGCCCTCGTTCGGGTAGCCCTGCAGGCCGGCGACGCTCGAAACGTTGACGATGTTGCCGCCGCCCTGCTTCAGCATGTGAGGGAGCACCTCCTTGCAGAAGAGCCAGGTCGACTTGGCGTTCGTCGTCATGATCCGGTCGTAGTCCTCCTCCGTCCAGTCGAGGAACGGCCGGTATCCGCCGATGCCGGCGTTGTTGACGAGGATGTCGACCCGACCGAACGCGTCGATCGCCTGTTTGACGACGCTCGCGACGTCAGCCGACTTCGTGACGTCACCGGGGAACGTCTTCGCCTTGCCGCCGACGGCCGTGACCGCCTTCTCGAGCTCCGCGAGGTCCTTCGTGCTCCGGGCGGTGCCGACGATCGTGGCGCCCTCCCGTGCGAGCGCGAGGCAGCTCGCGTAGCCGATGCCACGGCTGGCTCCAGTGACGAGGGCGATCTTGTCCTTCAGGCGCATCGTGACCTCCTTGTCGAGAGGCAGGCAGCCTACACGCCGGCCCGCGGGCGGTCACCTCGGGGCTGACGTCCCCGTCTCCGACGCGAGCATCGGGAGAACGACGCGAAACAGCGCGCCCCGTTCCCCGCCACCGTGCGCAGTGAGCGTCCCCCCGACCGACGTCACGATCCGATGGCAGATCGCGAGTCCGAGTCCGGTCCCGTCGCCCTGTTTCGTGGTGAAGAACGGCTCGAAGATCCGCTCCCTGATCGACGGCGCGATGCCGGGCCCGGTGTCGCGGATCTCGATCGCGACGCGATCTCCGTCGATCGCACGGACGGCGACGCGTACCTCATGCTCGTGCGGCGCGCCTTCGGGGATCGCCTGCGCCGCGTTGAGGAGCAGGTTCAGGAACACCTGTCCGAGGCTCGCCTCGGTGCCGGAGACGAGGGCACGGACGTCGAAAGCGCGGACCAGCTGCGCGCGCGGAGCGATCTCGTGCTCCGCCATGTTCAGGCACACCTCGAGGATCTGCTGCACGTCGACCGGCGAGCTGCTCTCGACGTCACCTCGAGCGAGGGTCTTGAGGTCCCTCACGATGTCGCGCATCCGCGTAGCTCCCTCGCGAATGATCGTGACGTGCTGCGAGAGCCGATCGACGCTCTCCGCGGGCAGGCCCGAGGCACGCGCGAGCTCGCGTCGCATGAGCTCGACGTTGCCGAGGACGTATGCGAGCGGGTTGTTGAGCTCGTGGCCGATCGACGCCGAGAGGCGGCCGAGCGAGGCGAGTCGGTCGTTCATCACGAGCTGGGCCTCGACCTCCATGCGCGCCGATACGTCACGCGCGATCGCCAGCATGGCCTGCTCACCGTCGAACACCGTGGCGTGGGCCGAGATCTCCACGACGATGCTCGTGCCGTCCTTCCGGAGCAGCCGCTCCTCCACCGCCGGCGCCGGTCCGCCGCGCGTGAGCACGTCGATCGCCCGCTCGAGCACCATCGGGCGGTCGGCCGGATGCACGATGTCGAGCGCCATCATGCCCGAGAGGTCCTCCTCCAGCTCGTAGCCGAGCATCTGCCGCGCCGACGGGCTCATGTAGACGATGACCCCGAGGCGATGGACGATCACGCCGTCCGGCATGCTCTCGATGAGCGCGCGAAAGCTCGCCTCGGACCGCGCAAGCTGCACCTCCGCGCGCTGGCGCTGCGTGATGTCGCGCATCACGGCATACGCCACCTCGCGCCCTTCGAGCATCAACTTGCCCGTCGTGACCTCGACCGGGAAGACGGTGCCGTGCTTCGCCCGATGCCAGCGCAGGTTGATCCGGGCCGTAGCGCCCGGCGGGAGCTTCGCGAGCGTGGATGCGCTCGCCTCGGGCTCGGCGGTGACCATCTCCGCGGTCAGCTCCAGCGCCTCCTCGCGCGTGTAGCCGTAGAGCTGGAGCCACGCGTCGTTCACCTCGAGGAGCCGACCGGTCGACGTCTCGAACAGCGCCATCGGGTCCATCTCGTGCGCGAAGACGAGGCGGTACGTCTTCTCGCTCTCGAGGAGCGCCCGCGTCACCTCGGTGATCGTCTTTCGGTGCGTCTCGGCGGCCTCGATGGAGGCCGCGATGCTCCGCACCTCGCCGATGAGATCGACACGGCCCTCGCGTTCGAGCAGCGCCTCGATCTGCTGCAGAGCGTCGACGCGATCCAATTGGGCGAGGATACGGCGCTTGCCACCTCTTCCGATAGCGGTCTCCGGCACTCCGGTTCGTTTCGGCAGCTAATGGATGTCGAGCGCGATCGCGGAAGGCCGCGCGCCGCCCCGGGTCAGCGCCGAGCTCCCACCTGACGAGAGCGACGAGCGCGATCGAGCGCAACGGCCATGACGATGATCGCGCCGGTCGCGATCTCCTGCGTCCAGCTCGGCATTCCCTCGTGAACCGCGCCCGTCTTGATGACGGTCATGAGGAGCGCTCCGAGCACGGCGCCGACGACGCTGCCCTCCCCGCCGGCCAGCGACGCTCCGCCGATGACGACCGCCGCGATGACATCGAGCTCGAGGCCGATCGAGTCCGTGGGATCGCCGACGGTGAGCGTCGAGAGCTCCATCACCCCGGCGATCCCGAACGAGAGGCTCGAGAGCGTGTAGACGAGGATCTTCACCCGCGCCGGATCGATGCCGCAGAGCCTTGCCGCCGACTCGTTGCTGCCGACGGCGAAGACGTGACGACCAAATTTCGTGTAGCCGAGGAGGAGCGCGACGAGGACCGCGAGCCCGAGCGCGATCCACAGACCCGGCGCAGCGAGATCGGCGGAGAGGAGCTTCTCGAGGCCCTTCGTGTCACAGTCGATCTTCTGCTCGTCCGCGAGTCCCTTCGCGCCGCCGCGGAGGATGCTCATCGCGCCGAGCGTAACGACGAACGGCATCATCTTGAAGCGACCGACGAGGGTGCCGATGAGCGCGCCGACCCCCGCCGCGACCGCGAGCGCACAGAGCACGGCGACACCGGGGCTGTAGCCGCTCTTGAGCAGTCGCGCGACGACGACGGTCGTGAGCGCGACGAGCGATCCGGTCGAGAGATCGATTCCACCGGTGACGATCACCATCGTCATCCCGAGCGCGCAGATCGCGACGACGACCGTTTGGCGCGCCATCGTGAGGAGGTTCTGTGTCCGCAGGAACGTGTCCGGTGTGAGGACAGCGAAGACCGCGTAGACGACGAGTACGGCGACGAGCGGCCCGAGCCACGCCGGTCTGCGTTCGGGCAGGATCGCGCCGAGCTTCACGACGACGCCTCCAGGAGCAGCTGCTCCTCCGTCCACGCCGAAGCTGCGCGCGGCGCCTCGAGCGCGCCTCGACGGAGCACGGCGATGCGATCGCAGGCGGAAATGAGCTCGTCGAGCTGGCTGGACACGAGGACGATCCCCTTCCCTCTGCGTGCGAGGTCGCGCACGAGCGCGAGGACCTGCGCCTTGCTCGCGACGTCGATTCCACGCGTGGGCTCGTCGACCAGAAGGACGTCGTAGTCCTCGCGAAGAAGGCGCGCGATCTGGACCTTCTGCTGGTTGCCACCGGAGAGCTCGCCGGCCGCCTGCGAGGGAGCGCTCGCCTTGATGGAGAGCAGGTCGATCCACCGTGCGCCGTCGGCCAGGATCCGGCCCGGCATCGCCAGGAACGAGCCGCGCTTCGAGAGCGTGACGTTCTCCGCGATCGACCGCGCGAGCATCAGCCCCTCGCCGCCCCGGTCCTCGCTGAGGAGGCCGACGCCCTTGTCGGCGCGCACGTCGACGTCACCACGTGCCGGCTCGTCGAGGCCTGCGATGAGCCGGAGGAGCTCCGTCCGACCCGAGCCCACGAGACCGGCGATGCCGAGCACCTCGCCGCGGTGGAGGACGAAGCTCGCCGAACGCGGGCGCTCGTGACCGCCGAGCCCGCGCACGTCGAGCAACACGTCGTCCTGCCGGCTCGACGTGCCTTCATGCCTGCTCGATGCACCTTCGCTCCCGCCGGCCGCCCGGCCTTGCTCCTCGAGCTCGCGCCCGAGCATCTCGCGGACGATCTGCTCCGGCGGCGTGTCGTTCGGATCCCCTGTCCCCTGCACCTTACCGTCGCGAAGAACCGTGTAGCGATCCGCGTGCGCGCGGACATCGCCGAGGAAGTGCGTCACGAGGACGATGGCGAGGCCCGCGGCCTTGAGCGCATGCACGCGCGTGAAGAGGCGCGCAGCATCGTCGTGGCCGAGGCTCGACGTCGGCTCGTCGAGAACGAGCACGCCTTGCACGTGCCCGCCCGACGCGCGCCGCTCGCCGGACGCGTCGTCGGCCGCTCCGCCCTGGGCCAACGCACGGGCGATCTCGACGAGCTGCTGGTCCGCGACGCTCAGCTGCCCGGCGCGCGCGTCGAGCGCGATCCGACGGCCGACGCCCGTGACGAGGCCGAGCGCACGCTCCGCGATGGAGCGCGCTTCCCCGCGTCGGACGAATCCGGCGAGATGGGGCTCGAGGCCGAGGACGATGTTCTCGAGCACCGTCATGTGAAGGCAGAGCGTGCGCTCCTGCGGGACCATCACGACCCCGGCCCTCCGGGCGTCGCCGGGGCTCTTCGGCGCGTACGCCTCCCCGGCGAGCTTCATCCGTCCCCGATCGGCCGACTCTGCGCCGAGGAGGATCCGCATGAGCGTGCTCTTGCCGGCACCGTTCTCGCCGAGCAGCGCGTGGACCTCACCGCTGCGGACATCGAGGTCGATCCCGCGGAGCACCGACACCGCGCCGAACGCCTTCTCGATCCCGGCGAGCTCGAGCACCGCCGGCGCCGCCCCCGCGTCCGTCACAGCCACTTCGCGAGATCGGGCGACAGGAGCTCCTTCACCGCCGGATCGTCGAGGTGCTCCTTCTCGACGAGGCGTGCGCCCGTGTCGATGCGCTTCTCGACGGGCTTGCCGCGCAGGTGCTCCGTCATCGTCTTCACCGCGAGGTACCCCATGTTGAACGGGTTCTGGACCACGAGGCCGTCGATGTCACCGTCCCGCAGCGCCGCGACGAGCTTGTCGGACGAGTCGAAGCCGTAGAACTTCACCTTCTTGTTCACGCCCGACTTCTTGAGCGCCTGGAGCATGCCGAACGTCGTCGATTCGTTCGGGGTGAAGATGCCGCTCACCACGCCGGTCTGGGCCTTGTGCGCGACGAGCAAGCTCTCGGACTTCTGGAATGCGGTCTCGGTCGTCGCTCCGCCGTACTGGTTGTCGCTCACGATCTCGAACCCCGGCTTTGTCTTGAGCCCGTCGAGGAAGCCCTTCTCGCGGTTCTGGGTGCTCGCCGATCCCTCCTGGTATCGGAGCACGATCACGCTCCCCTTCCCTTCGAGCTTCTTTGCCATTCCCTCGGCGGCGAGCTTTCCGGCGGCCTGGTTGTCGGTCGCGACGAAGCTCACGTGATCGTCGCCCTGGAGATCCGAGTCGAAGACGACGACGGGGATCTTCGCCTGCACCGCAGACTTCACCGGAGCACGGAGCGCGCTGTCGTTCAGCGGCGCCAGCACGATCCCCGAGACGCCCTGCGCGACGAACGTGCTCACGACGTCGATCTGCGCCTTGAGGTCGTCCTCCTTGAGCGGGCCCTTCCAGACGATGTCGACGTCGAGCTCCTTCGACGCCTTCACCGCGCCGGCGTGGACGCTCTTCCAGAATTCGTGAGTGGTCCCCTTCGGAACGACCGCGATCTTGAGCCGCTTGCCGCTCCCGCTCGACGAGACGCCCGGTGCCTCCGGCGCCGGAGGATCGGACTTCGACTGATCCTTGCAGGACACAGCTACAAGCACGGCGAGCCCGGCGAGGAGCACGCGGCGGCGGAGGACGGCCGGCGTCTTCATCGACCGGATCCTATCAGCTCTCAGTCCTCGCGCCGGATGACCGTCGCCGCCGGGTCGAGCAGGTACCCGTCGTCCCGGGTGATCAGGACCGACTCGAGCCCGAGCCGGCGAAGGCGCCGGACCGCGCTGTAGACACGGAGGAGCCCTGCGGAGTGCCGCATCCGTTCACCGGGCCATCCCGCTTCGATCAGCGCCTCGGCGGACAGCGCGGCTCCCGGCTGCTCGAGGCGGGCGACGACGAGCCCGTCGAGGAGACGGCGCACGGGGCCATACCGGACGAGCTCCACGCGCGCGCCTCCGGGCGGGATCATCCAGCGGGACTCGCCCCCGACGACGAAGGCTCCGTCGATCTCCGCGGCGGCGTGCGTAACGTCGGGCTCGTGCTCCTCGAGCGCGCGCTCGAGGACGCGTGCAGCGAACGCGAGCTCCGGTGTGCCGAGCTCGGCGCGGGTGACCCGATCGAGGAGCTCGCGCGCAGACGTCATCGCGCCTCCGCCCACGACTCCGATCGCGGCCTCGAACACCCTGACGACGAGCTCGCCCGCGGGATCGTTGCCCGAGATCGCGTCGTGGGCGCGCTCGAGACGCGCGGCAGCCTCACGCGGGTCCGCAAGTGCTGCGAGCGCGGCAGCGGCGTGCGCATGGATCGCCGCAACGCCCTTCCTCACGCCGGCGCGCTCGAGCGAGGAGACGGCGCGGTCGAAGAGCGCGACCGCGGCCTCCGGATCGCGACGCTCGAGAGCGGCCGCGCCTTGGCGATACAGATCGATCGCCTGATGCCAGCGCTGACCGGCCTCGCTCTCGCCGCGGACGAGCTCGGCGACGTGGATGGGGAGCACGTCGATCGACGACCGCGGGGCCCGCGCGAGGACTTCGCGCGGGAGGCCACGCGCGACCTCGCGCGCGTCGTGACCGACGAGGCCCCCGAAGCCGAGGACCTTCTCCTGCCGGATCACGTCCCCGTGCTCGACGTGAACGGCGAGCGCTTCGCGGAGATGTGTCAGGCCGTCTCCAGCGCGGCCCTGGAGCGCGCGCAGGATCCCGAGCGCGACGTGTGCGTCGGCAACGCCGCGCGCGCTTCCCTGCTCGCGATGTGCAGCGAGCGCGGTCGAGAGCGCGGCTTCGGCCTCGTCGGTTCGCCCGAGCGCAGTGAGCGCCCAGCCGAGGCTCCGCGTCGCCTCCGCGCGCGTGACGTCGTCGCCCGTGCGCGAAGCGAGCGTGAGCGCACGCCGGAGCTCGGCTTCCGCGCCGTCGATGCGCCCCTCCTCGAGGGTGACGCGCGCCTTCGCGACGAGCGAGCGGGCAAGCAGCCGTTCGTCCCGCGACCGCTCCGCGGCCTCGGCCCCCGCGGCGCAGAGCTCGAGGCGGAGCTCGAAGAGGCCGCGGAACAGGAGGAGATCGGAGAGCGCGAGGACGATCCGCGCCGCTGTCTCGGGCGCGCTCGACTTCACGCTCTCGAAGGCGGCGAGGAGCTCGGGCAGGAGCTCCGCGAGGGCGTCGAGCGCACGAACCGCCCCCTCACCGTAGGCACGTGACGCCGCGCGCTCGGCCTCGACGAGATGATGGCTCGCGTGGCGCATGACGACCTGCGTGTCCTCGAGCTTCTCGCGCGCCCATCCGCGCACGGTCTCGAACATCGCGAGGCGTACGCGACCGCCGCCCGAGGCCTGGCGCACGAGGAGCGAGCGCTTCACCAGGCTCTCGAGGACGTCGAGCACCTCGGCGCCGCGCTCCAGCGCCAGCACCTCCTCCGCGGCGTCGATGCTGAACGGCGCCGCGAACACGCTCGCCTGCACGAGCGCGCTCCGCTCGACCTCCGAGAGCAGGTCCCACGACCACTCGAGCGTCGCCCGCATCGTCCGATGCGCGGCCGGCGCGGCTCCCGACGCGTCCGTGAGGACGTCGAGCCGCTCGGCGAGGCGCGCGAGGAGCTGGGGCGCCGAGAGCACCTCGAGGCGCGACGCCGCGAGCTCGATCGCGAGCGGCAAGCGGTCGAGGCGCCGCACGATCGCAAGCGCATCGGCGTCGGTCACATCGAGGGAGCTCCCCGCCGCGAGACGCGCCCGGTCGTGGAGGAGCGCAACGGCCTCGCCCTCGTCGAGCGGCGCGAGGACGAGCTTCTCCTCGCCCCGTGCACCCAGCGGCTCTCGCGACGTCGCGAGGATCGCGAGCGCCTGCGCACCGTCGAGGAGCCCCGACGCGAGCTCGCGCGCGGCAGGACCGAGCTGCTCGGTGTTGTCGAGCACGAGGAGGAGCGGGCCCTTCTTCCCGAGCGCGCCAGCGAGCGACTCGAGCGCGGCTCGCGCCTGCGCGTCCGCCTTCAACGTCACCCCCGTGGCGGCGGCGACCTCGCGCACGGCAGCCTCGAGCGTCCGCGCCTCGCCGAGGGCTACGAAGAGAGCGCTCCGCGTCATCGAGCTCGCGTTCGCCGCCGCCACGGCGAGTCGCGTCTTTCCCATGCCGCCGAGCCCGACGATCGTGACGAGCCGCGCGCCAGCCGCGAACCGCCGCTCGATCTCGAGGATCTCGCTCTCTCGTCCGAAGAACGCCGTCTCGTCGCGCGGCAGGGCCATGCCTCAGGCGTAGCATGCACCCACGCCGCCTGGGACTGCCGCCGGTCTCCCGCCTGCCGACGACGCTCAAGAGCTGTCCAAGATTCTTTGAACAGCTCTCGAGCACCTACCTTGTTCGAGGGGTTCCCCCCTCGAGCTCCCCGCTTTGTTCAGAGCCGTCCAATTCGACGCGCGGCGAAGGCGCACCTCTGCGGGTGGTTGGGGCGCGAGCCCCAAGTTCTTGGACGACTCTTCAATCGCCGGTGGCGGGGTTCAAGACGATGACCTTCACCGGAAGCGTCACCGTCTCCTCCCCGCGGACGACGGTCACCTTCACCGTCTCGTCGGGCTTGCGCGCGTCGAGGACGGTGTAGAGATCGTCGAACGTCTCGACCCGTTTCTCGTCGACCGCGATGATGATGTCACCGAGGACGATGCCGCGCCCGGTCCGGGTGACACCACGCAAGCCCGCCTTGGCTGCCGGGCCGTCCGGCGGGACCGCGAGCACGATCACACCGTGGAGCCCCAGGCGCCGCTCGAGCTTCTGCATCGGGTCGATGCCGATCCCGAGGCCGAGCTGCTCCGCGCGTCCCGTCTTGATGATCTGCGGAACGATGCGCTGGATCGTCGCGACCGGTACGGCGAAGCCGATCCCCGCCGAGGAGCCGGACTTGCTGAAGATCATCGTGTTCATTCCGATGAGGTGTCCGGCCGAGTCGAGGAGCGGTCCGCCCGAGTTGCCCGGATTGATCGCCGCGTCCGTCTGGATCATGTCCCGGATGGTGACGCCGCCCGCGCCCTGGACCTGGCGGCCGAGGGCGCTGATCACGCCCGTCGTCAGCGTGTGATCGAGACCGTACGGGTTGCCGATCGCGACCGCCTTCTGACCGACCTCGAGCTGAGTGGCCTTGGCGACCTTGATCGGGACGAGCATTTTCGCCGGAGCCTCCACCTTCAGCACCGCGATGTCTTTGCGTGGCTCGAGCCCGATGACCTTGGCCTCGAACTCCTGCTGGTCGTGGAACGTGACCGTCACGGAGCGGGCGCCGTCGACGACATGGTAGTTCGTGACGATGTGGCCGGCGTCGTCCCAGACGAAGCCGGAGCCCGAGCCGGCGGGCACCTCCTGCGCGACACCGGCGAAGTAGTCGACCATCACGCGCTTCTGCGTGACGAACACCGTCGAGGGCGCGCAGGCCTTGAAGACGTCGATCGTGTTTCGCTCGTCCTCGATGCGAGCCGTCGGAGAGAGCGGCGGCATGGGAGGCGGCGTCGCGCTGGCCTGACCGGGCGTCGCCGTCGCGTCCGGAGTCGGCTGCGTCTTCTTGCAGCCGGCAAGGAGTGGGAGAGCGATGGTGACGAGAAAGAGGCTTCGGCAGAAAGCGCGACCCATGGCAGCGCCGCACTCTAGCAAATGTCCCGAAGCCGCGGCCGCTCGACAACGAGTCTGCGCGCGACCAGGCTCAGGCCTTGCGCGGCCGAGGGACGGCGTATTCGTCGAGGCGCCGCAAGAGCGTCCGCCGCGAGATCCCGAGCACCTCGGCAGCTTGCGTCTGGTTGCCTCCGCACTGGGCGAGCACGGCCAGGATGCGCTCGCGCTCGAGGGCGCCGACCTCTGCCGGAAGCGACGAGCCGAAGGCGACCGTGCTGGCGACCGGCGGCGAAGACGGATGATGCACCGGCAGCGGCGGCGAGGACGGATGGTGATGCGATGGCGCTGCGAACGGCGGTTGCGAGGGATGGTGATGCGACGGCGGTTGAGCCGGCGTTGCGAACGCGGTCGCAGCGAACGCCGCCGCGCTCCCGAAGGGCGGGTCGTACGGCGCCGCGAAGCCCACCGGCGGCCGCGACGTGCGGTCGAGCGGGAGCCCGAGGTGCTCCGGCGCGATCGCGACCGTCCGGCAGAAGACCACCGCGCGCTCGATCACGTTGCGGAGCTCGCGCACGTTGCCCGGCCACGGATATGCCTCGAGGACGGCCATTGCCGCGTCCGAGACCGGGAGCGACGGCCGCTTCGACTCCCGGCAGAAGCGCGCGATGAACTCGTTGGCGAGTCGCGGGATCTCCTCGACGCGCTCGCGGAGCGGCGGGATCGCGAGGCTCACACCGTTGAGGCGATAGTAGAGGTCCTGCCGAAAGAGGCCGCGCGCGACCATGTCCTCGAGATCGCGATGCGTCGCCGCGACGAAGCGGACGTCGATCGATTTCGGGCGCAGGCTGCCGAGACGGAGCACCTCGCGACTCTCGACGACGCGAAGGAGCTTCGCCTGCGTCGCCAGCGGGAGCTCACCGACCTCGTCGAGGAAGAGCGTCCCGCCGTCGGCCGCCTCGATCAGTCCAGGCTTCGCCGCCGTCGCGCCGGTGAAGGCTCCCCGCTCGTAGCCGAAGAGCTCGCCTTCGAGGAGGTGCTCGGGGAGCGCTGCGCAGTTCAGCTTCACGAGCGACTTCTGCGCGCGCGGCGAGCGCCGGTGGATCTCCTCGGCGACGACCTCCTTGCCGGCCCCGGTCTCGCCGCGAACGATGACCGTGATGTTGCTCTGAGCAACGTTGTCGATCAGCCGGTAGAGGTGCTGCATCCCGGCAGACGTTTGGGCGGGACTCGGCGGCGCCGCCGCCGCGAGCCCGCGCGACCCGGTCACCGTGTCGGGGCCCTCGACCTGGAGGACCACCATCGTCTCGCCGAGCTCCGCGATCGTCGCGATGCCGAGGGGCGCAGGCGTGTTCGGCGCGATCTTGCGGCCCCCGATGCTCGTCCCGTTGAAGCTACCGTGATCGACGATCGTGAGCGCGTCGCCGACGACGATGGTCGCGTGCTTGCGCGAGACGGTGACGTGATCGATCCGGACGTGCGCGTCCTCTCCACGTCCGATCACGATCTCGCCCGAGCGTGGCACCGGGTGCGAGCTCACCTGCCCGCCGCAGAAGACGATGAGGCGCAGCCGGGCCGATGGATCGAGGGTCCGTGGAGCGACCGAGCGCGTGCGGTCTTCCGACATCTCGACACCACGCTATCGCGCTACTCAGCCGTACGCCACCGTCCTCGGGCTCGCCGCATGTCCCCGACCAGGCAGCGGAGAGCGCATCGTACGCTTCGCGAGCCGCGACGCCGCCCGCCTCCCCGTCAAGGAAGCAGCGCTCGCCCTCCTTGTTCGGTCGGGAGTGTTTGTCGGGGGCCGCCGAAAAACCAAGCGGCCCCATCGGGTTGCTGCCTGCCAGGTCCGCGGCACCTTCGAAGTCACCACGCGCCGTCCCGCCCCCAAATCCGAGGTCGCCCCAATGCCACTTTTCCGTCAGCGCCGATGACTTCGGCTTCGCCCGTAGAGCGCGTGTTTGGAATGATGAGCCTTGCCGAAGGAAGAACCGACAACAAGGCCCCCGGGCGCTTCGCAGTCCGGACGACTTGTCCCTAGGAGCCCTGACGCTCGGACTCCTCGGGATCCACGTCATCAGCGCGAGCCCGTCGAGGTGGAGGCGGCGCGCGAGAGCAGCTCCTCACGGCGAGCCCGGTTGTTCGCGCTCGTTCGTAAAGCAGCGCATCTCCCGCGCGCCTCGCTACACAGTGCGGCGCCGGCGTCATCGACAGCCTCAGCATCGGCTTTGCCCGGCTACGTCAGCGACAGGGCAACACCAAGGGCACCCAAACGATTCTGAAGGCCACTCCACTTCAGGGCAGTCCAAGGCGAGCCGTGCGGAACACGTGCAAAGCGGGCCCTGCCCGGTCTGCACTTCGCGGCGCGCGGCTGACTCAGCGCTGCGCAGTCACGGATGGTGACCGAGCGAATTCAGGCTCTCACCTCAATCGGCCCATCCTCGCTAGAGGCGCTGCCCGCAGGTCCGCACATCGCGTCCATAGGGACTGACACTGGGATGCGTGACGCCCGATCCGGTGTAACCGCCCGTACGAGAGCCGGCAGCCGTGTAGAATTCGATTTCAGCGGGGGTTGATGTCTCGACCCGGATGCCCTTCACGAAGTTTGTATCCGGGAGCGCGTAGCTCACGCCGGAGACAGGATCACACACGTCTGGGCCGCCGGCCCACGTTCTCGTGTAGGTCTGCCCCTTGCAAACAAACGAGGACCCGCGCGGATAGAGGCTCAGATTGCTTCTATGGCAAGTATTGAAGGCTATCGGGGAATCGAAGCAAATTCTGTTGCCAAAGAAGATCCATGTTCCGACGCTCGGATCGTACGATCCGGACACATCGTAGAGCCTATTTGAATAGCTGGCGCACCCAGGGTCATGTGCCATCGTCTCCTGGATCGAGATTCCGGCAGCACGCGCCGCCTCGAGCTTCGCTTCGGCGATCAGTTGGGCGCGAGTGATCGGTTTCGTAGTCACGTCGTGGGTACCGTCCTCCTTCGTCGTGACGATGGTCTCCGTGTAGACGGAGTCCTCAGGCCCCGTCGCTGCTTGGTTCGCTTCCGACCACGAGCGCTCCGTCGATTCATCGGTCCCCGGCGCGTCCTGGCGCTCTGCGGAGACACCGCAACCAGCGATCAGCCCAACGAGACCAATCAGAACAATCACTCTCATTTGACACCCTCCTCGAAATCGGATCGCGCGCAACTGACGGCTGCTTCCACAGCGCTCGCGACCTCTGACCACTGTCAACCCTGCAGCCTACCCGACACCAAAATACGATCAACGAGTTTTTCGACATCAGCGATCAAATCGTCAAAATCCATTCACCTGAGCAGCAGTGCAAACATCGGAGTGCGGCCGCGGAGATGTGGTGAAACGGCGGCACGCACTTTATTCGCCATTCTCGACCGGCGGGACGACAGGGCCCGCGCAGCACGCACGACCAGCTCGTCACGCTCGGACAGCTGGCTGACGTAGAGATGATGGGGTGTCCCGGCCAGCAGCAGTTCGGGTGAAGGTCCGCACGTCGCGACGTCGACGCGTGCTCGTCGGGATTCTCGTCGCGCTCGGCATCGCGACGCGACACGCGCGCGCAGGGCACGAGGCCACGCAGACTCGACCGCTATAGCGGTGCTCACTTGGAGTGACCTCCGATTCACGCCCGCCCGTTGAACGAGCGGGCGTGAATCTCCGGTCAAAGCGAGTACGTGTGAGCCGACCGCTTCGAGCTTTCAGGATCGGCGCAACTGAGTTGCGCCTTAGCGCCTTCGACTCCATCGACGGAGTCGAGTGTCGCGGCCTCGAATCCCGCGTCTCCTATGGCTATGGCCCCGCAAGGCTCGGAGCCACTGGAGCCGCGAGTTGCCGGGCAGCCGATGGAAGTCGAACTGCAGCCCAGCGCAGAGCGGCCGCGGCATCACCACCTCTATCTCGAGCCGGCGCTGGGCATTGGCACGCCGATCGGTCTCGGCGGGCTATCGATCATCGTTCGCCCGATGGCGCCGCTCTCGCTCTCTGCCGGTGCCGGCGCCAGCTTCGACGGTGCTCAGATCGCCGTCGGCGGACGCATGCACGTGAAGGAGGAAGGCGCCCACGACGCGCCAGGCGACAAGACGGGTATCTCGCTCGGTGCGGGATGGTCGATGGGCAACATGGACACGCCGCTCACTCCGAAGAACCTCTTCAGCAGCATGGGCCACACGTCGGGGCGCTTCAGCTCGCCGAGATGGGAGCCGGCCCATCTCTTGAACCTCGACCTATCGCTTCACGTCCCGCTCTCGCGATCGGTCGGCCTGCGAACGTTTGCCGGCATCGGTGTCGTGCTCAATGGCCCGACGAACGCACCGTCGTACCGCGACCGGATCGCCTTCTTCGGCTTCGGTCTCCCCATCGGCTTCATCTGAGGGCGGACCGCACTATGTTCGCGCGAGCCGCGAAGTGCTGACAGGTTCCGGCTACCCTCTGATCGTGCTCGAAGACTGCGTCCGCTGCGGAGTGTGCTGCTTCTCGGAGTCCGAGCGGCACGCGCGCGTGACCGGTGACGACTACGCGCGGCTCGGTGACGACGCCGAGCGCCTGGTCGCGTTCATCGGCAACCAGGCGTTCATGCGGATCGAGCGCGCGGGCGAGGCGAGCCCCGTCGGCCGCTGCGCCGCGCTTGTGCTCGCCCCCGACGAGGGCACCTACCTCTGCTCGGTCTACGAGCGCCGTCCCGAGGTGTGCCGGACGCTCGAGCGCGGGTCGAGCGCATGCGCCGGGGAGCGCGCGACGAAGGGCGATCGCCCACGCCGCGCGCTCACGCTCGTGCGCTGACGGGCTCGCCGCGCTCCGACCGCGTCGGAGAACGGAGCGCCGCCAGCGAGGCGAAGTCACTCCGGCTGCATGAACGGGTAGCCGACCGCGGTCGGCGGAACCAGCGTCTCCTTGACGACGCGGGGGCTCACCCAGCGAAGGAGGTTGTACGCGCTGCCGGCCTTGTCGTTCGTGCCCGAGGCGCGTGCGCCGCCGAACGGCTGCTGCCCGACGACGGCGCCGGTGGGCTTGTCGTTGATGTACATGTTGCCGGCCGCCTGACGGAGGCGAGTCAGCGCCTGGGCGACGGCGCCGCGATCGCGCGCGAACACCGCGCCGGTCAGGCCGTACGGGCTCGTGCGATCGACGAGAGCGAGCGCATCGTCGACGCCGGTCGGCGACGCGTCGTCGTAGACGTTCACCGCGAGCACCGGCCCGAAGAGCTCCTCGGCGAAGAGCGGGTGCGCGCCGTCCTCGATCTCGACGAGGGTCGGCCCGCAGAACCAGCCCTTCTCGCGCGACCAGCCGTCGGCGGCGAGGAGCTTCGCCTTCGGATCGCTCGCGAGGCGCTGGCGCCAGCCGTCGAGACGCGTCCATGCGCGCTCGTTGATCACGGCGCCCATGAAGTTGCGGAAGTCGGTGACGTCGCCCATCCGGATCGCCTTGATGTGGTCGACCATCAGGTCACGCACCTTCGGCCAGATCGACTTCGGGATGTACGCGCGCGAGGCGGCGGAGCACTTCTGGCCCTGGAACTCGTACGCGCCGCGCACGAGCGCGACGGCGAGCGCCTCGATCTCCGCCGACGGATGCGCGAAGACGAAGTCCTTGCCGCCGGTCTCGCCGACGATGCGCGGGTAGCTCTTGTAGCTCGCGATGTTCTCGCCGACGCCACGCCAGAGCGACTGGAACACCTTCGTCGAGCCGGTGAAGTGGATCCCGGCGAGCTCGCGGTGACGGAGGCAGGTCTCCGCGACCTTCGCGCCGTCGCCGTGCACGATGTTGATGACGCCCGGCGGGAGCCCGGCCGCCTCGAACATGCGCATCGTGTGGTAGGCGGCGAGCACCTGGTTCTCGGCCGGCTTCCACACGACGACGTTGCCCATCAGCGCGCAGACCGCCGGGAGGTTGCCGGCGATCGCGGTGAAGTTGAACGGCGTGACCGCGAGGATGAAGCCCTCGAGCGGACGAAGCTCGAGGGTATTGAGCATCCCCGCCGGCGAGATCGGCTGCTCGAGCAGGCGCGAGCCGAACGCGACGTTGAAGCGGAGGAAGTCGATGAGCTCGCACGCGGCGTCGATCTCCGCCTGGTACGCGGTCTTGCTCTGACCCAGCATCGTCGCGGCGTTGAGCGTCTGACGCCACGGACCAGCGAGCATGTCGGCGGCGCGGAGGAAGACGCGCGACCGCTCCTCGAAGGACGCCGCCGCCCACGCGGGCGCCGCCGCGAGCGCGGCCGCGATCGCCTTCTCGGTCACGGCATGGCCGCCGTCGTGCGCCTTCGCGAGGACGAGCGAGTGATCGTGCGGCGCCTTCACGTCGAACGCGTCGCCATCGTGGAGCTCCTTGCCGCCGACGACGTGCGGCACGTCGGGCCGCTCCTTCGCCATCACCTCGAGCGCGGCCTTGAGGGCGGCGCGCTCGGGGCTCTTCGGTGCATAGGAAAGGACGGGCTCGTTCTGCGGAAGCGGCTTCGGGGTGGGGAGGTCCAACATGACGGCGCGACCCTAGTCCGGCCGCGAGCACAAGCGAAGCGGGACCAGCGGCTCCACGCGTGTGCGGGTGCGACAAGTTGGGGCTCGCGCCGCAAGCCCCCGCAGAGGTTGTTCGACCACCCGCAGAGCTTGCTCCAACCACGTGCAGAGGTTGCTGACGATTCGCATAGCTCGCCGGCCCTCCGCAGAGCTTGCTTCAACACTGCAGAGGGTCCCGTCGGCTCGCTCAGGCCCCCCGAAGAGGTCGCCCTTCGGCTCGCTCACCACCCCCGAAGAGGTCGCCCTTCGGCTCACACTCCGCCCCCTGCAGAGGTCGCCCTTCGGCTCACGCTCCGCCCCGAAGAGGTCGCCCTTCGGCTCACGCTCCGCCCCCGCAGAGGTCACCCCTCGGCTCGCCCACCAAACCACCCGCAGAGGTGCACTTGGGCGCCCGACGATTGTCCGAGGATGCCCGTTTGCTTCTCCCAGCGCCTGCGTTATGTCGAGCGCCACAACCCCATGGCCCGCATCTTTCGCAAGCTCCCCAGCGCCGGCGAGTCCGTCGCGATCGCGTTCTCCGGTGGCCTCGACACGCGCTGCGCTGTCGCCTGGCTGAAGAACAAAGGACTGAAGGTCCACGCGTACACCGCGGACCTCGCGCAGCCGGACGAGCGGGACGTGCGCGACATCCCGAAGGAGGCCCTCCGTCACGGCGCGGTCAACGCGCGCCTCCTCGACTGCCGGGAGCCGATGGCGAAGGAAGGGATCATCGCGCTGCAGTGCGGCGCGTTCCACCTCAGCACGGCGGGCCGCAAGTACTACAACACGACGCCGATCGGCCGAGCCGTCACCGCGACCGCGATCGTCCGCGCGATGCGCGAAGACAAGGTCAGCATCTTCGGCGACGGCAGCACGCACAAGGGCAACGACATCCACCGCTTCTATCGGTACGGCGTGCTCGTCCAGCCCGAGCTGCGCGTCTACAAGCCGTGGCTCGACTCCGAGTTCGTCGGCGAGCTCGGTGGTCGCTCGGAGATGAGCGCCTACCTCGAGAAGGAGGGCCTCCCCTACTCGATGAAGGCGGAGAAGGCCTACAGCACCGACAGCAACATGCTCGGCGCAACGCACGAGGCGAAGGACCTCGAGCGGCTCGACGTCGGCGTCGACATCGTCGACCCGATCATGGGCGTCGCCTCGTGGCGCCAGGACGTCGAGGTCGCGCCGGAGCGTGTCCGCATCCACTTCGAGCGCGGCATCCCCGTCGCGGCGAACGACAAGAAGTTCACTTCGCTCGCCGATGCCGTCCTCACGGCGAACGCGATCGGCGGACGCCACGGCCTCGGCGTGAGCGACCAGATCGAGAACCGCGTCATCGAGGCGAAGAGCCGCGGGATCTACGAGGCGCCCGGCATGGCGCTCCTCCACATCGCCTACGAGCGCATCCTCAGCGCGGTTCACAACGAGAACACGATCGACCAGTACATGAACCTCGGTCGCCGCCTCGGCCGCCTCCTCTACGAGGGCCGCTGGTACGATCCCGAGGCGTACCTGCTCAAGCAGGCGCTCGTTCGCGGCGTCGCGATGCACGTCACCGGCTCGGTCGAGCTCGAGCTGCGCCGCGGCGACGACTACTCGATCGTCGACACGAAGGCCGTTGCGGCGACCTACGACGCGCACAAGCTCTCGATGGAGCGCACCGAGTCGGCGTTCACGCCCGAGGACCGCATCGGCGCCCTCGAGATGCAGACGATCAGCGTCCTCGACAGCCGCGCGCTCAGCCTCCACCTCGCCGAGGTGCAGAAGACGCACGAGCCGATCTCGACGGACGTCGAGCTCTAAGAGCGCCTTCACACTGAGTCGGGGGACGACGGATGACGAAGCGGTCGGCAAACCGGGAGTGTGCGGTGCTACGCGCCGAACACTCCCCTTCCCGTCTTCCCCCTTCCTCTCTCCCTCTCGCCGTAGCGCTCGCCCTCGCGGCCTGCGCGCCGTCGTCTCGACCCGAGCCCGCACCGCCCGCGGACGCGAACCACGACAGCGGTGCGCATGCGCCCGACGCGCCTGCAGCGAAGCCTGCGGTCGACGTGTCGCCCGCGGCCGCCTCGACGGCGGACGGCGGTGCGCCGTCATCTCCCGTGGGCGCGACCGCGCCGGCCGACGACGCCGGAGCTGCCTCTTCCGCGGTGTCCACGGCGACGGCGGATCCGAAGGTCAAGGTCGTCACGATCGGGATGCACGTCGCGGGCGGCCCGTACGACGAGCCGACGAAGGAGCCGTTCAAGAAGGCCGTGGAGCCACGCTTCCCGGAGCTCGCGCAGTGCTGGGCAAAGCACGTGACGACGCCGCCGAAGCAAGGCGATGTCGGCGTCGACCTCGTCATCGAGGCAGCCGGCGGCAAGCCGAAGGTGTCGAACCCGCGCTCCTCACTCGACAAGCGCGGCAGCGAGGGATTCGTCCCCTGCGTCGTCGCAATCTTCGAGGACGTCGAGTTCCCGAAGCTCGTCGGGCGCGGCCGTACCGGCGTCAGCTACTCGCTCCGCTTCACGCGCCGCTGAGCAGACGCGCAAGCGCGGATCGGCCGAAGTCCACACCGCACCGCGAGCGCACGCTCGATTTCAGGATCCGCGAGCATTCGCGACCAGCCTCTCGACGCGCTCCGGTCGCTCGCGCCGGACCGCGATGGGTACGACCTGCACGATCATGGTCGCGCCCCGCCTCCCGTCGGGATCGCGCGCCTTTCGCCAGCGATGCGGTGCACGATGCCGCTCGAGAAGGAGCGATCGCGCCGGCGGTTGCTACGGCACGTCGTGTGCTGTCGGCGCGGCTCGATGATCGACCTCGACGATTTCCGCTTCGCGAGCTTCACGCGCGACCTCGCTCGGCGCCATCGCCGCCCCCGATCGTACCCGCCGCCGCCACCGGTGCGCGCGGACGCGCTCGAGCAACTCTGTGGCGGCGGAGTGATCGCCCTTCCCGACCTGCTCGCGCTCGAGCCGTTCGCCGACGAGCTCGTCGCGCTCGAACGCGAAGACGACCCGAGCTGACGGCGGCCGATGCGCGCCCCAGCTGCGCCGATCCGGAACGACGACGGAGCGTGCTCGGATCGCGCCGGAGTCACGAGCGCGTCAGCGCGAACGCGCGCGCACGAGCTGGAAGTAACGATGCGCGATGCCGCTCGCACGCGCGGCGTGTGTGACGTTGCCGTTGTGACGCGCGAGGAGGTCATCGACGTAGCGCCGCTCGAACTCCGCAACGACGCGATGGCGTGCCTCGGTGAACGGGAGCTGCTCCGCGAGCACGGTGCTCACGAAGTCGTCGGCCGGCGGTGGCAGCGTCCCGGGTGCGTTCGCGGCCAAAACGTCGTCCGTCTCGACGCCGATGATCGTGCTTCCGATCGAGATCGTCTCGCCGCCGCGGAGACGCGCCTCGCGGACGAGGACGCCGTTCACGCGCGTGCCGTTGGTCGACCCGAGATCGACGAGGAGGACATGCGTCGGGGTCGCGGTGAGCGCGATGTGTCTCCGCGAGACGTGCGGATCGCTGAGCTGGATCGCGCACGAGCTTGCCTGGCCGAGCACGGCGTGAGGCGGGCGCGTGGGGTCGAGGACGAGCACGCGGCCCACGTCCGGCCCCGAGACGAACCGCAGCGTGAACGAGGTCCGCGGCAAGGCCGCCGGCGATACGACGGGCAGGTCCAGAGTCTCGTCCGCATCCATCCGCGTGACGATGGCCGTACGATGCATGCACCGCCTCGGAGCAAGCCCGATGCCGACCGCGCCCGCCGCCCACCGCTGGAACTACCGGTTGCTTGCGGGCCAACACGGCCGGTTCCCACCGGACGGGGATCCCCCCGGGCCGCCGTTCGCGATCCAGATCACCCCCGCGAGGCTCGCTCGTCGCGAATCGCACGGGACGGTGCCCTTGCCGGGCTGCCCCGCGCCGCTCCTCGTCAGGGCTGCTTCACGATCGCGAGGACGAGCAGCACCCGGTAGACGGCCCACGTCGCAGAGAGCGCGACCGGCAGCTTCGCGCGGCGGACCAGCGTCCAGTGAACCGGGAACATGACCGCGACCACGATCGCGAGCCAACCAAGCGCGACGGGGACGGTCACCGGCGCGAGACGATTCAGCGCGAGGAGCGGCCAGAGAAGGACGGCGCCGACGCTCGACACGATGAGGAAGAGGATCGCGTAGTCGATCCGCTCGCGCCACGAGCGACGCCAGAGCACGCTCCACTGGACGAGCACCTGCCCGACGATCATCGCGACCTCGAACCAGAGGTCGTAGCGGACGGCCAGGTACGGCTGGACGATCGCCGCAAAGCCCGAGACCGTCCAGGCGATCAGTGCGATGGCAACGGGGACGAGCACCGCCGCCTTCCATCCGATCGGTCTCACGCTCTCGCTCGGCGTGTGCTGCGCGCTTCGCTCATCCATGATCGGGCGCACTCTAGTGCAGCTGGCGATCCGGCGTCGCAACTCAACGAGGGCCGAAGGTCGACCGCTGCGGGTGGTTGGGCGCGAACCCAAGCTCAGCGAGCGGAAGACGAAGCCGTCCCGCTCCGGGTACCGCCTCGACACACTCCCGCTGAGCGCAGCTGGCTCAGCGGAACAGTCCGGCGCCGACGCTCCAGCCGAAGTAGTCGCGCGCGCCGTCGACCGCGAAGCTGACGCGGAAGAGCGTGTTCTCGTCGAACAGCCCGAACATCGACCACCGGAGGACGCGGAGCGCGAAGCCGCCGGTGCCGTGGAGGCGCGTCTCGCCCCCGCGGAAGCGGGTCGGCTCGAGATACGAGCCGGCGCGGAGCACGAGCCAGTTCGGGATCACCTCTGCCTCGGCGCCGCCGCGGACCGTGACGACGGTGCGCTCGCCGGATCGGTCGACCGTCTGCGAGAGCATCGACTCGACGCCGATGGCGTCCTTCACGGGTCCGCTCACGAGCGCGGAGAACGAGAGCAGGACACGCTCGCGTGGGATCTCGGCGTACCGCGCCGCGAGCAGCCGGCGCGCCGCCTGGTGGTGCGGCTCGGGCTGTCCGTTCTTGTCCCGACGCCAGCGCTCCGTGTCTTCCTTCGGGACCTTCGCCTCGTCCTGCCACGGGATGTTGAACGGACGCTTCCAGAGCTGGACCGCGACGCCCGCCTCGACCTCCCACGGGAGCTCGACGCGCTGAGGGAGGTACACGTTGCCGACCACACGATCGCCGGCGGCGTTCGCGGTGATGCGTCCCTCGTCGCTCTGGGTGGAGATCTGGGGCGAGCGCGCGGCGCCGCCGACGCGGAGCGGAAGACCGTGCGGCGCCCAGAGCGCGCCGGCTTGAACACCCGCGGTGTTCGAGTTGAGGAGCAACCGCTCGTTGTCGACGGTCCCGCCGACCAGGCCGGTATTGCCGATGCCGTAGAAGCCGGTGAAACGGACACCGGCGCCGAGGTGGAGCTGATCCCGGAGGAACCCGTACGAGACGACGGGATCGAGTCGGATGAGACGCGCGGTCACGCTGGCGATGACCTCGTCCGAGCTCGGCAGGCGGACAGGCGTTCCGGGGACACCGAGCTCGTACTGCTGGAACGAGACCGTCATGCCGAAGCCGAGCCGATCGTGCTGGAGCAGCCCGCCGAACGTCAGCCAGAAGAACTTGTCGTAGGTGAACCCGACCTTGCCGTCGTTGTCGAAGTCGCTGCCCTTGACGGATGCCGGGAGCGTGAGCCCGGCGGTGAGATCGTAGTCGTCGCGTGTCGTCGAATACGGCGGCCGGAACGACGCGGCGGCAGGATTGAACGGGATCCCCTCCGTCCCTTCCGCGATCGCGGTGTACGCCCCTGCGAGCGCGGTGATGCGCGAGGACGCGAGGATCGGTCCCTGGAAGAGATCGACCGTGTACCGGCTCGTCTGGACCCGCGATCCGGGCGGGCCGAGCGGACCTCCCGCCTTTGCCTCGGCGCTGCACAAAAGCACGAGGCCCGCGGCGACGGTCGCGCAGGCCTTCGTGAGGTCAGCCCCGTCGAGAGGCCCCCCTCCACGAACCGAACGCGTCACGCGCGGCAGGATACTCGCATTCGTGACGCGCGCGGCCTGTGATCAGCGCGGCGGCTTGCGTCCGGCGAAGAGCCGAACGAGCAGGGCGACGACCGCCATCGGCGCGAAGATCGCCGCGGCGATGCCCCAGCCACCGTAGTGCCAGAACGTGTGCGGCGGCGCGATCCCGTAGATCCCGAAGACCATCAGCGGCGCAGCGAAGGCGGTGCCCCAGCCACGCTTGCCCGCGGGCAGCGTGCGCACACGCACCGCGAGGAGGGCGACGTCGATGAGCACGAGCATGAGGCAGAACGCGAAGGCCCAGACGCTGCCGACGAGCATCCCGACGGCCCATCCGGCGATCTTCCCGAAGAGGCCCCAGTCGACGCCGAGCGCAGCGAACGCCGTCACCGCGCCGTAGACGGAAATCCAGGGAGCGATCAGCGTGGAGGTGAGCCACCCCGCAATCGTCGGCCTGACATAACGCTCGCTCATCGGACTCTCCTTGCCGGCGTCATGCCGCCTCGGACCTCGTACGTACGGACACCCCAAAAGACGCTCGACGCCGTCATTTTGTTTCTTCGAGGCCCGTTCGACAAGGGCCGGGCTCATTTTCGCGCGGACCTCGGCCGCAAGCCCCGACAGACGCACGCGCGCCGCCTCGCCTCTCCGGACGAGCTCGTCGTCACCGATGTAGGCAGGCCGCGCCGTTCGCGGGTCAGCACGGCGAGCGCACGCAGCCTGCCGGCGGCGCGTCACATCAGGTTGAACGTCCCACGCTTCACGAAGCGTCCGTGGCCCTTCTTGCCGACGTACGTCCCGTTCTCGACGATGACCTTGCCGCGCGACAGAACATGCGTCGGCGCGCCGACGACCTCACGCCCCTCGTACGGCGAGTAGTCGACGCGCATGTGGAGCGTCTTCTCGCTGAGCTCGTGCCGCTTCTCGCCGTCCCAGACGAGGACGTCGGCGTCGGCTCCGACCGCGATCGTTCCCTTCCGTGGGTAGAGGCCGAAGATCTTCGCCGGCGCCGTCGACGTGATCTCGACGAAGCGGTTCATCGAGATGCGACCCGTCCGGACTCCGCCGTCCCAGAGCAGGTAGAGGCGCGTCTCGACGCCGGGCATGCCGTTCGGGATCTTGGCGAAGTTGTCCTTGCCGAGCTCCTTCTGCCCCTTCTGGCAGAACGGGCAGTGATCGGTCGAGACGACCTGGAGGTCGTTCGTCCTGAGCCCTCGCCACAGGTCCTCCTGCATGCTCGCCGGGCGGAGCGGCGGCGTGCAGACGTACTTCGCGCCCTCGAAGTCCGGGCGCGCGAGATCGTCTTGCGAGAGGAACAGATACTGCGGGCACGTCTCCGCGTAGGCGGGCAGGCCACGGTCACGCGCCTCGACCACCTGCTTCAGCGCGCGCTCGGCCGAGAGGTGAACGAGGTACACGGGCGCGCCGGCCATCTCCGCGAGGCAGATCGCGCGATGCGTTCCTTCGGCCTCGGCGATCTGCGGGCGGGTGAGCGCGTGATAGATCGGCGCGGTGTGCCCCTTGGCGATCGCCTGGGCGACGAGGATGTCGATCGGGATCCCGTTCTCGGCGTGCATGCAGATGAGCGCACCGAGCTCGCTCGCGCGCTGCATCCCGCGGAAGATCTGGCCGTCGTCGACGTGGAGCACGCCGGGGTACGCCATGAACATCTTGAACGACGTGACGCCTTCGCTCACGACCTGGCCCATCTCGGGGATTGTCTGGTCGTTCACGTCGGTCATGATCATGTGGAAGGCGTAGTCCGCCGCCGCCTTGCCCTCGGCCTTCGCATGCCAGGCGTCGAGGCCGCGACGGAGCGGATCGCCCTTCGCCTGGATCGCGAAGTCGACGATGCACGTCGTGCCGCCGTACGCGCCTGCGCGGGTCCCGGTCTCGAAGTCGTCGGACGCGGTGGTGCCGCCGAACGGCATGTCCATGTGCGTGTGCGCATCGATGCCGCCCGGCAGGACGAACTTGCCGGTCGCGTCGATCGTCGTGTCCCACGGCCCCGCAGGCGCAGCGTCGGGTCCGAAGATCGCGGCGATCTTCTCACCCACGATCGCGACATCGGCCTTGAACGTGTCGACCGCGGTGACCACGGTCCCTCCCTTGATGAGCGTGCGCGTCATGTGGCGGTCGATGATACCCGCGGCGAACCGCACGTCGACACCGAACGATCGATTGCCTCCCCTCCCTATTTCGGGCGATCCGCCGCCCCACGTCGCCGCTCCGCGTCAGCACGGAGGGAGTCGCGGCGACGCACGAGACGCGTAGGATGCGCGCCCATGACCATCGTGCTCCATGGCTTCCCGATGTCACCGAACACCCGCCGCGCCCTGCTCGCTCTCGAGGAGACCGGATCCGACTACCGGCTCGAGCCCGTCGATCTCATGAGCGGACAGCAGAAGAGCGACGCCTACCGGAAGCTCAATCCGACGGCGCGCGTGCCCACCCTCGTCGACGGCGACATCGTCCTCTGGGAGTCGAACGCCATCCTCGTCTATCTCGCGGAGAAACATCCCGATCGACTCTTCGCGGGCAAGCTCCCGGCCGAGCGCGGCGACGTCGCCCGCTGGATGTTCATGAATGCGGCGCACCTGTCGCCGGCGATGGCGCGGATCTTCGCGCACACGATCCGTCTCCCCGAGGACCAGCGCCTCCCGCGGATCGTCGAGGAGTCGCGTGCAGAGGTCGACCGGAGCCTCGGCGGCGTCGAGCTCCATTTGAAGGAGACGCAGCGCGAATACCTCGGCGGCCCGTTCGGGATCGCCGACCTCTCCATCGCGCCGGCGCTCGGCTTCGCGTCGATGCTCGGCGTCTCGCTCGAGGCGTTCCCGGCGGTCGCCAGCTGGCTCGGACGCGTCCAGGCGCGGCCCTCGTGGAAGAAGATCTACGGCTGACGCACCGAGCCATACATCCATCGATCGGGCGCCGCGGCGGCGTCGTCCGGCATGCCCTCGGGCGGCGGCTGACCTATGCTTCGCGCATGAAGGTGCTCGTCGCTGACAAGTTCGAGGACTCGGGGCGTCGTGGGCTCGCCGAGATCGGCTGCGAGGTCGTCTACGAGCCCGATGCGACCGGCGACGAGCTCCTCGCGGCGGTCGAGCGGACGAGCGCCGACGTCCTCGTGGTGCGCTCGACGAAGGTGACGCGCCCGATGCTCGAGAGGGGCAAGCTCTCTCTCGTCGTCCGCGCCGGCGCCGGTACCAACACGATCGATGTCGAGGCGGCGAGCGAACGCGGGATCTGGGTCGCGAACTGCCCCGGCAAGAACGCCGTCGCCGTCGCCGAGCTCACGTTCGCTCTCCTCCTCGCGCTCGACCGGCACGTCGTCGACGCCTCCGCAGACCTGCGCGGCGGCCGGTGGAACAAGAAGGACTACAGCAAGGCGCGCGGGCTCTACGGGCGCACCCTCGGCGTGCTCGGCACCGGCATGATCGGCCGCGAGGTCATCCGCCGCGCGCGCGCGTTCGGGATGAACGTCGTCGCCTGGAGCCGGACGCTCGGCCCTGCCCTCGCCGACGAGCTCGGCGTCGTCGCGAAGCCGACGGTCACGGAGGTCGCCGCCGCCTCCGACATCCTCTCCGTGCACCTCGCGCTCACGCCCGATACGCGCGGCCTCGTCGGAGACGGCGTCTTCGCCTCGATGAAGCCGGGCGCGTTTTTCCTCAACACGTCGCGCGCAGAGGTCGTCGATCAGGCCGCGCTCGAGCGCGCGGTGAAGGAGCGCGGCATCCGCGCCGGTCTCGACGTCTTCGCCGAGGAGCCCGCGGGCGGGAGTGGCGCCGTCGACGCGCCGATCTTCGCCTTGCCCGGCGTCATCGGGACCCATCACATCGGCGCATCGACCGACCAGGCGCAGGAGGCGATCGCGACCGAGACGGTACGGATCGTAGGTCTCTACAAGGAATCGGGCCGGCCTGCGAACGTCGTCAACCTCGCGACCAAGACGCTCGCCACTCACCTCGTGGCCGTTCGCCACTACGATCGCGTCGGCGTCCTCGCCGCCGTATTCGACTGCCTCAAGCGCGGCGGGATCAACGTCCAGGAGATGGAGAACATCGTCTTCGACGGTGGCAAGGCCGCGGTCGCGCGGATCCACGTCGACCGCGTCCCGGACGTCGACGTCCAGCGCTCCCTCCGCACGTGCACGCCCGACATCCTCGACGTCTCCGTCGTCGCGCTCTGACGGTCGAGCTCGCTCGCTTCCTGGGTCCTGAGTCGACCATCGGGCCCCTCGGGCCACGCCCACGCACCGGTGGCGGTTCGCCCACGGCCGGATCCCGCCTTATGCTGTAACCACATGACCGAACACGAGACCGAGGACGAGGCGAAGATGCGGAAGGTCATCGCCGAGAACATCCGTCGTGTCGAAGAGATGCTTCAGTTCCTTCCTCTCCACCCCGACACGGTGAAAGACCTCCGCGCCAAGATCGCCCTCCTCCGGACCATCCTCCTCGAACAGCGCGCTCCCGCGCTCGCGCTCGTGGGTCGCCGCGGCGCGGGCAAGTCGTCGCTCGTGAATGCGCTCTTCGGCTCCAAGGTGGCGGAGGTTGGTCACGTCAAATCGCAGACCGGCCAAGGCAGGTGGTTCGATCATCGGGCGGAGCGCGGCGCGATCTCCGTCCTCGACACGCGCGGCATCCAGGAAGGCTCCAAGCCGACCGAAACGGACGACGCGCGGGACGCGGTCGCGTCCATCCTCGTGGAGCTCAAGCGCAAGGTCCCCGACGTCATCTTGTTCCTCGTGAAGGCGACCGAAGCCGACAGCGGCATCGACGCCGATCTCAACGCGCTCGAGCGCATCTACGCCGAGGTCGAGCGCGAGCACCGGTTCCGCCCGCCGCTGGTCGTCATCGCGACCCACTGCGACGTGCTCGAGCCGAAGGCGACGCGCCTCCATCTCGCAGACGCCGAGCCGAAGGAAGACGTCGACGAGAAGCTCACGCGCGTCACCGACATCGAGCACCACCTCGAGACCAAGGTGAAGGATCGGCCGAAGCTCGCGCCTCACCTCGTCTGGACGCGCGGTGTGAGCTCGTACATGTCCTTCCGTGACGACGGCCAGCTCCGCGCCGACGAGCGCTGGCGCGTCGAGGAGCTCGTCGGGACGCTGTTCAAGCACCTCCCCGACGCGGGCCGCGGCACCTTCGTGCGCATCGCGCGCGTGCGCGGGCTGCAGGAGCAGCTCGCGACCGACCTCACGCGAGCGACCGCCGTGATCTGCACGGGCGTCGCTGCCCTTCCGATCCCGGTCGCCGATCTCTTCCCGATCACCGCGATGCAGATGGCGCTCGTCGGCGGCATCGCATGGCTCTCGGGACGACCGCTCGACAAGCGCGCCGCCGCCGAGTTCCTCGGCGCCATGGGCGCGAACGTCGGCGCGGCCTTCGTGCTCCGCGAGGGCTTCCGCGCGCTGATGAAGGTCGTGACGCCCGGCTTCGGCTCGATGGTCTCCGGCGCGATCGCGTTCGCAGGCACGATGGCGATCGGCGCCGCGGCCCGGCAGTACTTCCTCCGCGGCGGCTCGATCGAAGACGCTCGCCGCGCCTTCGCCGAGGCGAAGGCAGCGGCGGAGGACGAGGGCAAGCGGCAGGAAGAAGAGGCGCGCCGTGGAATCGGCGACGCGCCGGCGAACGGAGCGGGCACGCCGCCTCGCACCGACGACCGGTGAGCCACCGGCAGAGCTACGCCGGCCCGGTGTACTCCGTCGGGCTCCCGCGCTAGTCGTTTCGACCGCTGCGAATGTCAGACGTCGATCAATCCGGGCAAACGAAGAGCGCTGGCGGTGGCGACGGCGTCGACGACGAGATGCCCCGCCTCTCCGCGGCGCTGGAGGCGGCGCTCCTCCACGAGCTCCGCGAGCAGTACCGCCTGCTCGCGCTCGGGCATTTCAAGGGCGCGCTGAAGCTCCCGCAGCTCGAGCTCGTTCCCTCCCGCGCGCGCCTCGGCCGGTGGGTGGAGGCGACGCGCACGATCGAGCTGTCACGTTCGCTCGTCCTCTCGGAGCGGTGGGGTGTCGTCGTCGAGGTGCTCAAGCACGAGATGGCGCACCAATACGTGTGCGAGGTGCTCGGCCAGCGCGGCGAGACCGCGCACGGTCCGACGTTCCGCGCCGTCTGCGATCGGCTCGGTATCGACGGCGCGGCCACCGGCATGCCGGACGCTCCGACTCCCGAGAGATCCGAGGAGCAGCGCAGGATCGGCGACCGCATCGCGCGGCTGCTCGCCCTCGCCGAGAGCCCCAACGTCCACGAGGCCGAGGCGGCGATGGCGGCGGCGCAGAGGCTGCTCCTGAAGCACAACATCGAGCTCCGCGACGCGCGGGCCGCGCAGGGCTACGTCTGGAGGCACCTCGGCACGCCGACCGGGCGCACGACCGAGGCCGAGCGTGTGCTCTCGCTCCTTCTCGGCAAGCATTTCTTCGTCGAGGCGATCTGGATCCCGGTCTATCGGGCACGCGAGGGCAAGCGCGGAAGCGTCCTCGAGATCTGCGGGAGCATCGAGAACGTCGAGATCGCGGAGTACGTCCACGGCTACCTCGTCACGACGGCGGAGCGCCTGTGGCGCGAGCACAAGGCGAAGCTCGGCATCCGCGGCGACCGCGATCGCCGGACGTTCCTCGCCGGAGTGATGACCGGTATGAGCGACAAGCTCGCGCGCGAGGCGAAGAAGAGCGAGGAGGCCGGCCTCGTCTGGATCGCCGATGGCGACCTGGCAAAGTACTTCCGGAAGCGCCATCCCTACGTCCGTAACGTCCGCTACGCCGGGCAGCGCCGGAGCGAGGCGTACGTTCACGGACGAGAAGCGGGCAGCAAGATCGTCATCCACAAAGGAATGCGCGACGGCCCGAGCGACGGCGCCCGCGAGCGCCCGCTCCTCCCACCGCGACGCTAGCCCGGGCTGGAGCACCGATACGGCCATCCGCTATCGTCTCGGCCATGCCCTGGGCGCTCTTCGATACCAAGCTCGGTCGGTGCGGCGTCGCATGGTCCGATGCCGGCCTCACTTGGTTCCAGCTCCCCGAGGAGTCGCGCGAGCAGACCGAGGCTCGCCTCCTCGCGAAGGTGGAGGGCGCCGGTACGCGCGCGACGCCGCGCGCGACGCCCGCGTGGGTGACACGCGCCATGGATCTCGCGCGCGCGCACCTCGACGGCCGCTCGTCAAAGACCGCCGATCTCACGACGGTGCCGCTCGACCTCTCGCGCATCACGCCGTTCGCGGAGAAGGTCTACCGCGAGCTCCAGCGCGTGCCCGCCGGCTCGACGGTCACCTACGGCGAGCTCGCGCGCGCGGTGGGCTCCCCGGGCGCGCCCCGAGCGATCGGCCGCGCGATGGCCACCAACCCGTTTCCGCTCTTCGTCCCGTGTCATCGCGTGCTCGCGTCGAACGGAAAGCCGGGCGGCTTCTCCGCCTACGGCGGGCTGGTGACGAAGGAGCGGATCCTCGTGCTCGAAGGATGGCGCCCCCGAACCAGCTCCCTCTTCAGCACCGCGAACGCCACGAGTGACGCGCCGCCCCGGTACGACGTAGCCGCCGCGCGCCGTCATCTCGCCGCCAGCGATCCGGTCCTCGGCGCGCACATCGATCGGATCGGTGACTTCACCCTCACGCTGAAGGCGAGCGAAGGGACGTTCGCTGCACTCGCGGAGTCGATCGTCTACCAGCAGCTGAACGGGAAGGCCGCGGCGACGATCTTCGATCGCGTGCGAGCCCTCGTCCCGAAAGGCCGCGCGTTCGACGCTCGCACCGTGCTCGCTCTCGACGATGAGAGCCTCCGCGGCGCCGGGCTCTCGGCCGGCAAGCTCGCTTCGATCCGCGACCTCGCCGCGCGGGCGGCCGCAGGGACCATCCCGACCCTCGCTCAGCTCGAGCACATGGACGATGACGCGATCGTCGACGCACTGACCGAGGTGCGCGGCATCGGGCGATGGACCGTCGAGATGCTGCTCATCTTCCGCCTCGGTCGCCCGGACGTCCTTCCGATCGCCGACTACGGGATCAAGAAGGGCTTCGCGCGCGTGTTCCACCGCGGCGCGCGCAACACCGTGCTCCCGACCGACGACGAGCTCGCGCGCCGTGGCGAGCGATGGCGCCCGTTTCGCTCGATGGCGAGCTGGTATCTCTGGCGCGCCGTCGATTCCTGAGGGACTGACCGAACCTGAGGCCTGAATGGCTCGCGTGCACGCGCGCGGGCCGAGGATTTGAGGCGTTTTGGCCTCATTTTCCTCCGTCATTCTCGGCCTCCATTGTCGACCTTCGCCTCCAAATCGAGTTAGGCTTGTCCGGTATGGCGCGGCCTCATCGCCGACCGGGGGAGCCCGATCTCTCCGAAGGGATGCGCCTCCTCGACCGCTATTCGATCCTCGATCGGATCGGGAGCGGAGGGATGGCGACGATCTATCGCGCGATGGACGACCGTCTCGACCGCGTGGTGTGCGTGAAGTTGCTGCGCACGACGCTGGTGGAGGGGTCCGGCAGCGCGAGCGGGAGCCGCGCCGTCTATCAGGCGACGTACACGCACTTCCTCCAGGAGGCGCTCGCTCTCTCGAAGCTCTCGCACTCCAACACGCTGCGCATCTACGACTTCGGTTACCTCGAGGGAGCTCCCGGCGAACAGAACGGCGCCCCGTTCCACGTGTCCGAATACCTCGACGGCGGCAACCTCGAGTCGCACCTGCGGCTGCGCGGGCCGCTGCCGACGCAAGAGGCGCTCGGCATTCTCGAGGGGATCTGCGGCGCGGTCGCCGAGGCTCACGAGCACGGGATCATTCATCGCGACATCAAACCCTCCAACATCCTCTTTGCACGCGTGCGCGGCGAGCTCGTTCCGAAGCTCGCCGACTTCGGGATCGCGCGCAGCGAAGTGAAGAAGAAGCAGGCGCCGAGCGACGACGCGTTCGCCGAGTCGGTGAGCACCGTCGCGCTGTTCTCCCCGCGGTGGGCCGCGCCCGAGCAGCTCTGCGGCTCCCCCGAGGGACCGCGCACGGACGTCTATGCGCTCGGGCTCCTGACCATCTTCATGCTGACCGGGACCGTCCTGTTCGGCGACGAGGACGTGCGCGTCACGTTCAACGATCGCGTCCGCGGCGACGCGCTCGTGAGCGGGCGCCTCGCGAAGCTCGGGCTGTCCGGCGACGTCGCGCGCACGCTCGGGCACGCTCTCGTCGCCGATCCGGACGAGCGGATCCCGACGGCGCCCGACTTCGCGCAGCGCATCCGCGAGGCGTTGAAGGTGCGCGCGTCCGAGAGCGTCGCGCCGTTCCCCGTCGAGGTCGTCGCACGTCCGGCACAGATGCCGGTGATCGCGGGGCCGGGCCAGCTCGCACTCGAGGTCGAAGGATCCGGGAGCCTTGCGGGACACCCTGCGCCCCCGCCGGAACGGATCGTCGCGCAGGGCGAGCGCCGGATTCGCTACGTGCAGGTCCACGAGAAGCTGGACCTCTCCTTCCTCGACCCGACCGGCGCTCAGGTGCGCTTCCGCGTGACGATGCTTCCCGGTCAGAGCGTGTCGCTCAACGTGAAGGGCCTCTCGTGCTTCGTCGCCAAGCGCGGAGGTCGGCCCACACCTGCGGTCACCGTCAATCAAGACGGCATCATCGATCTCGTGTCGACCGCGCGGCACCTCCTCGGAGAAGTGAGCGTGTCCTTCGGTCAGGTGACGAGTAGCGGCCGTGTGTTTGTCGTGGACGGTCGACAGCTTCTGATAACCTATGCAGAGGCGCAGCAGGTCGTCGTGCTCATGTTGAGTCGCGGCAACGACATCGTCGTGATGTGCCGAAGCTGAGCGCAGAGAGGGTACCGTGACCCAAAGGGATGCGCCGCCCCTTCCCATGGGGCTCGAAGACGAGGAAGAGGAGAGGACGACGGTCGGGGCGCCCCCCGATCCCGCGCCTCATGCTCCGCACGCGCCTCCCAAGGTCGCGCCGCCTCGCGTGCCCTTCGCCACGCACAACACGCCGACGGCGTTCACGCCTCACAACCAGCAGCAGCCGCAGCAGCAGCAGCAGCAGCAGCAGCAGCTTGCGACGCCCGACAGGCCGGCGGCGCTCCAACCGAGCCCCGATCAAGGAGCGCCGGTGTCGCAGGCCCACCCGCGTCCGACGCTCGGGATGGGATCCATTCCTCCCGTGCCTGATCGCGGCTCCTCAGGCCCGCAGCCGCTCACTCACAAGCCGACGATGGGTCCGGGCCCCACTGCGCCCCCCGTCCCTCCGCACCCGATGGGTGTGCCGCAGCCGAACCCGAACAGCATGATGTTCGGCCCGCCGCCACAGCAGCGCGACATGTCCTTCGCCGGACCGCCGCCCAACGGCCCGAGCGCGCAGGCGCAGCAGCCTCCGCCGATGGGCAGCGGAATGACGTCCGCGGGTCAGTCGCTCGGCTTCCGGCCCGATTCTGCGCCGCGCGAGGGGCGAAGCGCTCCGTTCGCGGTCATGCGGTCGCGTGCGTACTCGTTCGTGCTCGACGCGCGCGGGCAGCCCGTCGAGCTCGGCTCCGGTCGCTTCGCGAAGGTGTATCTCGGCGAAGAGCGCTGGCTCGAATCGAAGACCGACTTCCGCAGGCCGATCGTCATCAAGATGCTGCAGAAGGGCGTCAACGAAGAAGACCACATGCGCTTCCAGATGGAGATGGAGCTCCTCGAGCGCGTGCAGGGACATCCGAGCATCGTCGAGCTCTTCGCCTCCGGCGAGGGCGAGGATCAGAGCTTCCTCCCGCCATCGATTCGCGACAAGTGCGAGAGCGAATTCATGATCCTCGAGAAGCTCGACATGAGCCTCGAGGAGCGCCTGAAGGGCTCCCGCAACCGCGGCTCGAAGGAGGACCTCCTCGCCTGCGATCTGCGCGAGCGCCTCTTCCGCGTGCTCGACTACATGATCCCCATCGCGAGCGCGGTCGAGTACGCCCACCTCGTTCGCAACATCTGCCACCGCGACATCAAGCCGGCGAACGTCCTCATCGGTCTGCCGGACCCGAACCTCCGCGGCTCGACGCTGCAGGTGCGCCTGGCCGACTTCAACGTCGCGAAGCTCTCGGACGAGGAGATCTCGTTCGGCATGACGCAGATGAAGGCGGCCGTCCCGGGCACGCTGTTCTTCCAGAGCCCCGAGCAGGAGACCAACATCCTCGAGCTGCTCGTGAACGTGCAGCAGGGAGTCCCCGAGGTCGAGTTCTTCGAGGACTTCTATATCCAGATCGCGAAGAACGACTCGTTCTCCCTCTTCAACCGGTCGGAGCAGTACCCGATCCTCTACGCCGATCGCGCTCGCAAGCGCCTCGTCCTCGCCCGGCCCTTCCGTGAAGCGAGCGAGACGAACGTGCGCGCCCGGATCCAGAAGTCCGTCGGGCGTCCGGCGGACATCTACTCGCTCGGCGCCACGTTCTACTATTTGATCAGCGGCGCCTACGCGAACCCGAAGACGCTCTACGACGCGTTCCACAAGTTCATCGAGTACGAGCGCGCCGACGAGAACAACACGATCGAGGCCTACCTCCGGCACGAGTACAGCGTCATCAATTCGCTGCGTGCGCCGAAGACCCAGGACGGTCAGCCCGAGGTGGCGCCGGCCGATCGGTTCTTCTCGTACAAGCACTACCTCGACGGCAACGGCGAGCTCATCGATCCGAACGTGATGCTGATCATCGCCAAGTGCATGATCCGCAACAAGCCGGACAGCTACTGCCAGGCTCACGATCTCGAGACGCGCGGCGTGAGCGAGCTCGTGACCGACCTCATCAACCTCTACTCGCTCTACGGCTTCTCGCCCGGCGCACGACCGACCCATCTCGTTCACCGCACGACCGCCCGCAAGGGAAAGCTCCAGATGGGCAGCGGCCTGAAGCGGATGTGGCAAGCGCTGCTCCGGGTCTTCACGGGCAGGAAGGGCTCCTGAGGCACTCTCGACGATGATGGGGGACGAGCAGATCGAACGCGCCGACGGCCGGGTGGAGCTCCGCGAGGACATCGTCCTCGACGACCCGGCGCTCTACAACGAAGACCTCGCTCCGACGAGGCTCGAGAAGCGGACCTGGTCGACTTACACGTACGCGGCGCTGTGGATCTCGATGGCCCACTGCATCCCGACGTACATGCTCGCCGCGGGGCTCATCTCCGCGGGGATGAGCTGGGGGCAGGCTCTCGTCACGATCCTGATCGGCAACGTCATCGTCCTCCTGCCGATCCTCGCGAACTCGCACCCGGGCACGAAGTACGGCATCCCCTTCCCCGTGTTCGCGCGCGCGAGCTACGGCGTCTTCGGCGCCAACGTGCCCGCGATCATGCGCGCGCTCGTCGCCTGCGGATGGTTCGGCATCAACGCGTGGATCGGCGGCCAGGCGCTCCAGACCTTCTTCCGTTCGCTCTGGCCGGGATGGCAGACGTTGCTCGGCCCGATGAGCGATAGCGAGAGCTGGGTCTTCGGCGGCCACTACCCAACCGAGTGGGTGAGCTTCCTCCTCTTCTGGGGCCTCAACATCCTCATCGTCTACAAGGGCATGGAGCTCGTGCGGAAGGTGGAGAACTTCGCCGCGCCGTACGTCCTCGTCATGACCGCGCTGCTCGTGGCGTGGGCGATCATGAAGGCGAAGGCGACGTGCGAGGGAAAGCCCGACTGCTCGGGCCTCGGCGAGATCATGAGCGCCGAGGGCAAGTTCAAGACGTTCGGCGAGTTCTGGCCCGTGTTCGTCCCGAGCGTCACCGCGATGATCGGCTTCTGGTCGACGCTCTCTCTCAACATGCCCGACTTCACTCGCTTCGGCCGCTCCCAGCGAGAGCAGGCCGTCGGGCAGGTGGTCGCGCTGCCGACGACGATGACCGTCTTCGCGATGATGGGCATCATGATCACGAGCGCGTCGGCGGTGATCTACGGCGAGGCGATCTGGGATCCCGTGGATCTCGTCGGTCGCTTCGAGAATCGGCTGCTCGTCGCCGTCGCGATGTTCACCGTCGTCGTGGCCACCCTCGGCGTGAACATCGCGGCGAACGTCGTCTCGCCGGCGAACGACTTCGCCAACATCAAGCCCGGCGCGATCAGCTTCAAGACCGGCGGTCTCATCACCGGCATCGTCGGGATCGCGATGCTCCCGTGGAAGCTCATCGCCGATCCGAACGGCTACATCTTCAAGTGGCTGCTCGGCTACTCCGGCGGACTCGGATCGATCGCCGGCGTCCTCGTCGCCGACTACTGGCTCGTGCGCAAGAAGGAGCTCCGCCTCGCGGATCTCTACCGTCGCGACGGCGTCTACGCCTACGGCCGCGTGATGGGCACCGCCACCACGCCGGCCGACGAGACCGTGACCGGCGGCGCGGAGCCGGCGCAGCCCTATCGCGCCTCCGCAGCGACGCGCGAGCGCGTCGTGTATGCGGGCTCGGGCGTCAACATGCGAGCGATCGTGGCGACGGCGATCGGCTGCGCGCTCGCGTGGATCGGCCTCGTCGTGAAGCCGCTCACCGTCCTCTACGACTACGCGTGGTTCGTCGGTGCGGGCGGAGCTGCGCTCGCCTACGTCGTGCTCATGCCGTCCCAGGCGAAGACGAAGCCGCCCAGCGCGGGCTGACCGCTCGAGCCCTCTTCAGCGCGTCGCGGCGCGGAGCTGCGCTTCGGCGAGCTCCTGCTCCGGCGTCAGCGCGCGCTTGCGCGCGGGCGGCTGAGGGACCGGAAGCGGGGCCAATGCCGGCGCCGGCGTCGTCACCGTCGCGGTGCCGGTCGATGCGAGACCGAGCGAGCCGTCAGGGAGCGGCGTCGGCGCGGAGACTTTGGGGTTCAGCGGTCGGCTCGGACGAGCGACCGGCGACCGCTCGCGCGACGACTGAGTCGCGGGGCGAGCCACGTGCGAGGGAGCGGCGCTCGCGGAGGCGGAAGCGACGGGATGCTCCGACGAGGACGGAGCCGACGAGACAGGCAGCGGAACGTGGATCGACACGCCGTCCTCTTCGCCGAACTGAACGACGGCGCCGGGAGACGGCGCTGGCGCCGGCGGCGCGTTGCCGGCCCCAGGAGTCGTAGGAGTCGTCATGACGGGCGCTGCCGCCGTCGCCTCGCGCGGCGAAGCGAAGCGCATGGCACTGACCGCAGCGAGCGCTCCGATCGCCGCCGCGGCGATGACCCAGGCCGTCCGCGGGCGATCGCGCACGACGATCACGGTCGGCTCCGCGCTCGCGACCGCGACCGGCGCGACCGAGCTGGCGCTCTGCGAGGGCGCAGGGACCGGGCGATCGTCGGTGCTGGTCCGAGCGAAGAGCGGCGCCGTCTCGGAGCGCACCTCGCCGAGCCGGCGAAAGCTGCTGCGGCCGGGCGGGACCGGCAGCGTCTCAGCGGCGTCGTCCGCGCCAGCGTGCGCATGAGGCGCCGTCTCGGAGCTCACCTCGCCGAGCCGGCGCCAGCTGCTGCGGCCCGGCGGGACCGGGAGCGTCTCCGTAACGTCGTCCCCACCGGCATGCGAGAGGCCCGGCACCGACGGGGACGCCGAACGGAACGACGACGACGACGGCAACGACAACGCCCCCAGCAGCGGCGGCGGGCGCACGGCCGGGAGCCGCGACGCGAGCGAGATCGACGATGACGGCGCCGTCGTCGAGCGGCTTGCGCCGTTTCGAGGAAGAACGTCGTACGGCGCGGCGTCGAGGAGCTCGTCGACGGGCGAGCGCTTGCTCGAACGCGCGACCGGCACCGCGTCGAGAAGATCGTCGACGGGTGATCGCTCGCTCGAACGCGCGAGCGAAGCGATCGGCATCGAGCTCGAGGGCCGCGCGAGGTCCTCGATGAATGGGCTGGACGCGCGCGCGTGAGAGGCCACCGCCGCGATCGACGCGAGGCACTCGTCGGCCACGCTCGACTCTGCCTCCGCATCGAGCGACACGCGCGGAGTGGGAGCGCGCCGGACGTCCGGGAGCGCCGCGATCGCGGGCGCTGGAGCGGGCGCAACACTGACCGGTGCGGGCGGCAGCGTCATGCTCGACGCCTGCTGCGCCTTCGTGCGGAGCGTGTCGAGACGCGCCTTCGAGATCGGACGCGACTCTGGGGCATCCAGATCGATTCGACGTGCCTCGCGCGCGCCGTCGGGCACCGCGGCGAGCGCTGCCCGCAGGAGCGACCGGGAAAGCCGAGGCTCCGGAGGCGCAGCGTCGAGCAGCACGACGTCGTCGTCCGTCAGCTCGAGCTCGTCACCCGTCAGCTCGAGCTCGTCACCCGTCAGCTCGAGCTCGTCGAGGTCGACGTCGATCGCGACATCGATCGAGTCGAACTCGACAAGAAACTCGGGCTCGGCGCGCTTGGCTTTCCTATTAGGGAAACGAATCAACGGTGATCCTCGCGACGTTTCGGCCCCGGACAGACGAGCTAAGTCGTCCGCCGATCCTTGACGCCGAAATTTCATTTGTCGAGGACGGAGTTGCGCTGCGTCGAAGGCCGATTCAGCATCAGCGCAATTTTCCCATCGCGCCGCGAGAAGAGCCTCGTCGAGGCCTCCTCTCCGCAGGCATCGTGCACATGCCTGCCCCGCCCCGCGCCAAGCCGCGCGCGGCTGCGCCCGGCGCTGCTACGCGCGTCCCGCTACGCCGCGAATGAGATGCTTCTGCGCGATCGCGAAGAGCACGAGGACCGGCATCGACAGGATCACGTTGCCCGCCATGACCACGTGCCAGCGGACGCCGCTGCCCGGCTCCTTGAGGAGCGCGATCCCGAGGGGAAGCGTCCGCACGGTATCGTCGGTCGTCATGACCAACGGCCAGAAGTAATCGGAGTAGTGATAGACGAAGCTCACGAGGAAGACCGAGACGAGCGTCGGCCTCAGCAGCGGCGCGAGGATGCGGTAGATGATGGTGAGCTCGGAGGCGCCGTCTAGGCGCGCGGCCTCGATGATCTCGTCGGGCACCGAGAGGAGCGCCTGACGCACGAGGAACGTCCCGAGCGCGCTCGCGGCGAATGGGAGGACGAGCGCACCGAACGTGTTCGTCAGCGACACCTTCGCGAACATCAGGAACACGGAGACGAAGGTGACCTGCGGCGGGACGAGCAGGCACGCGACGACCAACCCGAACGCCGTCTTCTTCCCGACGAACCTCAGCTTCGCGAGCGCGTACCCGGCTGGCAGGGCGAGCACGATCTGGAGCACGCCGATCACGACGGCGACGGCCACGCTGACGAGCAGATAGCGGCCCACGGGCACCTGCGCGAACACCTCGCGGTACGCATCGAGCTGCGGCTCCTTCGGCAACGGAGCGGTCGGATCGCGCGCGATCTCCTCGAGCGGCTTGAGCGAGGTGACGACCATCCAGGCGTACGGAAGCACCCAGATGGCCGCCGCGACGAGCGCGAGGACCGTCGCCCACGAGGGGGCGCGCCGCGAGGAGATCATGCGCCCCTCACCCGGCCCCTCGCGTCCCGGGCGTCTGCGAGCGCCAGGCGCGGAGCTGGAGGGCCGCGAGCACGCAGAGGACGAGGAAGTAGACTACGGCGAGCGCGCTCGCCTTCCCCACGCTGAGGTTCATGAAGATCTGCTCGTAGACCGCGTAGACGAAGAGCGTCGTCGCGCGCGCCGGGCCACCACCCGTCATGATCCGGACGACGTCGAATGCCTGGAAGCTCACGATGAGGCTCGTGGTCGCCACGAACGCCGCCGTGGGACGGAGCAGCGGCCACGTCACCCAGCGAAAGCGCGCGAGCGCGCCGGCGCCGTCGAGCGCCGCCGCCTCGTGGAGCGAGCGCGGGACGGCGCGGAGACCTGCAAGGAAGACGATCATGGCGTAGCCGGTGATCTTCCAGACCGTGACCGCAGCAAGCGTCGGCACCGCCGCGCGCGGATCGGTGAGGAAGCCGACGCGCGGCAAGCCGAGCGTCCGGAGGACGGCCGCCGCGACGCCGCGATCGGGATCGAGCAAGAGCACCCAGAGGAGCGCCACCGCGACCCACGAGACGACGTAGGCGCTGAAGATCGAGCCCCGAACGAACGCGAAGAAACCGCCGGGGCGGTCGAGCAGGAGCGCGAGCGCGAGGCCGAGCGTCATCGAGCCGGCGACGACGAGGACGCTGAAGCCGAGGGTGCGCGCGAGGATCCGCCAAAGCTCGCCGTCCTCCAGGAGCGCAGCGTAGTTCGCCCCGCCGGCCCACTCGGGCTCCGTGAGCATGTCCCACGAGAAGAGGCTCTGGTGCGCCGCGACCCCGAGCGGCACGAAGACGAAGAGGATCCACGCAGCGAGCGAGGGCCCGAGCATCAGCCACGGATGAGAGCGTGCTCGCGGCTTCATGTGGACCCGGCCACGATACTACGACCTACCGTCCCGGGCTTCGCGTCGACGCTCGAGCTCGAGGCCCGAGCCCGCCGCAAAGGCGCGCACGGTGAATCGCCGGTCCCATCCCATCGTGCCGCCCGGACCGGGCACGCGGAACAGGCGGGGCCTCTCGATTGTATCGATTCATGCTCGGTCTGCGCCGGGCAGAAGGAGGAATCAGGTGTTGCCGGTGAACATGAACACGGGAATGGCTCGGCATGCGAAGACGGCGGGCTTGCTCGTCGTCGGACTGCTCGTCGTCGGGATGCTCTTCGAGCTCTTCTGACGGTCGCGTTCGAACGGCGCGGCCAGGGCACGTCGTGCCGTCGAGCGAGGCGGCCGACCAGCGGAGCTCAGCATCGACGGCGCGTCGTAGCTCACGGCTCGGTCTTCGAGCCCGCGTCGGTCTTCGCGTCCGCGTCGACCTCGTCGGTCTTCGCGTCCGCGTCGACCTTCGCATCGCTCGTTGCCGTTGCCGGTGGGACGGCATCGACCGAGCCGACCGCCGCGTGCCCGTCCGGCGTCGACTTCACGGCGGCGTTCGCCGGCGGTCCGACGGGGTCGTCCGGCCAGAGCGGGAGCGTGGCCCATCGGGCGCGCTCGCGCTTCGCCCAGCGCACGCCGTCACGGCCGAGGACGAACGCGACGCCGAGGAGCGTGGTCAGCGATACCAGGAGGCACAGATCGAGGAAGCGATCGGTGTACTTCAGGACGACGACGTTCTTGCCGGCGGGCACATCGACGGCGAGCAGCTTCTCGACGCTCTTGACGGTGCCGATGCTGCTCCGCCACGGCGCCGCCCAGTTCTGGTTGACCAGAACGGTCGTCGGCTCCTTGGCGTCGACGTCGAGCGTGATGCGGTTCGGCGTCCACTCGAGCCGCTTCACCGTCGCCTTGGTCGGGTCCGCCGGGTACTCCTCCTGCGCGAGGTCGCCGCGCAGGAGCGCGGACTCGGGAAGCGGATTTCCCGCCACGCAGTAGAGCGAGCCCATGTTCGCGGGCGTGAACATGTGCACGTCGCGCCGGTTACCGCGGCTCTGCTTGAAGGGGCCGTCGTAGTTGCGCGGCCCTTCCTGCACGTACATCGTGCCGGGCCGGATGCGGACTCCCGTGAGGATCTCCTCGGCGTGGGGGCGCGCGACGCGCGAGTACGCGAGGAAGGCCGCCACGCCGACGATGATCCACCCGAGCTCCGGCGGGAATGGGCTCTCCTTTCCGCCGAACGTGCGCTTCCTCCATCCGAGGAACAGGTCCCATGCCCGCTTCACGGCGATCGGCAGGGCGTCCTCCACACGCGTGATCCCGCGCGCAGCGGCAACGGACGAGAACAGGAGGACGCCGACCATGAAGCGATCGGGGAACCGGAGCTGTCCGAAGATGGGCAGCGACTTCAGGATGTGGAACGGCGAGCCGTCGCCGAAGTCGCCCATCGCGAGCGCGAAGAACAGGAGCGCACCGCCGAAGAAGATGCCGGCGGCGAGATCCGCGGTGACCACCCCGATGAGGGAGAGCACGAGGACGACGGCGTAACGCCCCCAATAACCGGTGAACATCTCCGACGCCGTGTGCATCTCGACCGGCGCGAAGACGCGCGGGAACTGCCGGAGGAAGGAGAGCGTCGGGAGCAGCTTCCCCGCGGCGAGGCCGAACGCCACCAGCCCGATGGTCCCCGCCGCGACCCAGGGCACGAGCCACGGAGCCCGGAGGACACGCAGCCACCGGTTCCCGCCGTCGCTCGTCGTCTGAAGCCCGTCGTCGGGTCTGCCTCGAAAGAAGCCGAGGATGCTGAGCGCGACGGTGACGTACCCGACGGAGAGCATCGCGTACGGCGTCGGATAGGTGCCGGCCGAAAGGACGATCCACGCGACGACGAAGCCGCCGAGCAGACGCGCGCGGCGGATGCGCTCGGTGCGCTCGACCGCGCTCAGCGTCTCGTCGGCGGGACCGAGCGTGCCCACGAGGAGGAAGTAGAGGACGAACGGGATGAGCTCGAAGCCGAGGAAGTTCACCCATCCGTCGCGGATGAAGCTGACGAAGCGATCACACGTGCCGAAGACGAGCGCCGCGAACGTCGCGCCGACCGCCGAAGCATCGAGCCGGCGGCACAGGCGGTACATGCCCTCGAAGCCGAGGACGACGAGCAAGCAGATCGCGAGGCGCCGGCCATGAGCCACGCCGAAGAGGAGCCGCAGGACGAAGTCGGGCCCCAGGAAAGGGTCCTCCGGTCCGGCGATGCCCGCCGTGCCTCCGCACCAGAACGGGTTCCAGGCGGGAAGCTGGTGATACCGGAGCAGCGTCGTGCGGTCGGACTCTTCCCAGGAGTAGAACTGGTGGTCGTCCATCCAGTCGGCGACCTTGAACGGGTCGCTCAGGATCCCCTCGTGGGTGAACGCGGCGACGATCACCCACAGGATGAGGCGCAGCGCCGTCAGCGCCATGATGCGGTCCGGCCAGCGAATCGTCGCCTTTCCCGTCATCGACTCACCACCCGGTCCTGATGTCCAACGGAGGCGTCGTCCCCGGGAGCGGCTTGCCGTCCGGCCCAGGCCAGCCCTCGCGAAGCCCCTCGTCGAGCACGAGATAGACCTGAGACAGCGAGACGTTGTGCTTCGCCGCCGCCTTCCGAGCGGCGACACGCTCGTAGTGTCCGCGGTCGTCTTCGCGCGACCAGACGTGCCCCTTCCACGTGTTCTCTCGGATCGCGCGGGCGCGCTCGGCCAGCTCCGCGGTCGCGAGCTCGGCGAAGATCTCACGGCGCGTGCGCTCGGGGAGGCGGAACTTGTAGTCGTCGATCTCCTCGGTCGGGATCGCCGGAGGGGGCTTCGCCGTGAGCAGCGGCATCGTCACCGCCCCGACGCGCCGCCAGAGCACGAAGAGCGCAATGCCGATCGCGGCGACTCGAACGAGCCATGCGACCTTCGACTGTGGCCGCCCCGCGAAATCGAGGAGAGCGAGGTACGACCTCACCGTCCGCCCCCCCAGCGTCGCGGAAGGCTCGGGGGCGGCGGGCTCGGCGCCTTCACCCGCGCCGCGGGCAGGCGAACCCTGCCGCTCGTCGCCGGGCCGCTCGTCGAGGCCGCTCATCGAGGCCGGATCTAGATGAGTCCCAACGGCGGTGCAAGCTCGCCACCTTCCCGGGCGCGGCCGGGCTCGAGCAAGGCCCCGCCGGCGCCCGTTCCGGACGAGCACTCGACGAGCACGGGTCGCGTGGATCCCCCTCCCCTGTGGTAGACATCTTGCGGCTGCCTCATGGGAAAGAAACTCCGCGTCGTCCTCCTGGGCATCGGCCGCATGGGCCGCAACCACCTCCGCCTCACGAGCGAGTCCCCCGACTTCGAGCTCGTGGGCGTCGTCGACCCGGTGGCCAAGCGGCCGCTCCCCTCGGCGCCCGGCGGCAACGCGACGTTCTACGACGACATCGCGAGCCTCCGATCGGTCGACTTCGACGCGGCGATCGTCGCGACTCCCACCGCGACCCATCGTGACGTCGTGCTCGAGCTCGTGAAGATGAAGAAGCACGTGCTCGTCGAGAAGCCGATCGCGAGCACCTTCGCCCAGGGACGCGAGGTGCTCCAGGCGGCGGCCGACGCCGGCGTGAAGGTCGTCGTCGGGCATGTCGAGCGCTTCAACCCGGTCGTCCGCAAGCTCCGCGAGGTCATCCGCGGCGGCTGGCTCGGCGACCCGATCCACTTCAGCTTCACGCGCGTCGGCGGTTACCCGGAGACGGTGCTCGAAGGGAACAACGTCCTTCTCGACCTCGCCGTCCACGACATCGACGCGTTCCGGAGCCTCGTCGGCCCGGTGCGGGTCGAGGCGAGCATGGCGCACTCGTCCCTTCGGCCGGGCGTCCTCGATACGGCGGAGATCGTCCTCGAGTCCGCCGCCGGACCGACCGCGAGCGTCCACGTGAACTGGATCACGCCGACGAAGATCCGCACGCTCCGCGTCACGGGAACGCGTGGCGTGTGCTTCATGGACTACATCCTCCAGAGCTGCGAGCTCTATGGCGGAAACCTGACCCAGCGCATCGAGCCGGCGAGCGCGGAGAGCTTCGAGTCGATCCAGGAGCACTACCGCACGACCGACCGCGTCACGTTCGGCGTCACGAAAGAGGAGCCGCTGCTCATCCAGCTGAAACAGTTCGCCGCGTACCTCCGCAACGGCGACGCTGGCGAGCTCTGCCTCGGCGACGACGCGCTGGCGGCGGTGCTCGTAGCCGAGCGCGCGATGCAGGCAGCGGCGCGCAAGCCCGAGCGCCCGTCGACCCCGGCCCGCCCCGACGCGATCAGCGCGGACGCGACGTGGCTCTGACCGGCGTGGTCGGAGGCGCACGAATCGGCGCGGGACCGCGCTCTGGCCGAACGTCACGGTGCTGAGGCTCGCCAAGCTCGGGCTGCTCGACTAGGCTCCCCGCTCGTCATGACTACGGATTCCGGAGCGAAGACGGTTGTCGTCACGGGCGTCACGAGCGGGATTGGCAAGGCCGTCGCCGAGCGTCTCATCGGCAAAGGCCATCGCGTGGTCGGGCTCGCGCGATCGAAGGACAAGCTCGACGCGCTCGCCAGCGAGCACGCCGACAAGCTCATCCCGTTGGTTTGCGACGTCCGCGACGCCGCGCGTGTGAAGGAGGTCGTCCAGGAGCTCCTCGCGAAGGTCGGGACTGTCGACGCGCTCGTGAACAACGCCGGGCTCCTCAAGTTCAGCGCCACCCACGACCTCGCGGACGCCGACCTCCTCGCTCAGGTCGAGACCATCCTCCTCGGCACGATCTACATGACCCGTGCCCTCCTCCCGACGTTCATCGCCCAGCAGCGCGGCCTCGTCGTGAACCTCGGCTCGGTGAGCGGCCAGAAGGCATCGCCGAAGATGGCAGCCTACGGAGCGGCCAAGGCCGGCGTGGAGAACTTCACCAAGTCGATCGCCCTCGAATACGCGGACAAGAACATCCGCGCGATCACGATCTGTCCGGGCACGATCGAGACGGGGCTGATGGACAAGATGATGTTCGCGATGATCGGGAAGAAGGTCCCGATGAAGCGCATCGGACAGCCGAAGGAGGTCGCCGGGCTCGTCGAGTTCCTCCTCTCCGACGACGCGGCGTACATGACCGGATCCTCCATCGTCGTCGACGGCGGTGTGGGTCTCTGATTTCACGACAAACACCCGGAGGACACATGGTCGTCGACAAGGTCAAAGCAGCGTTCGTTTCGGCGTTCAGCGTCGATCCGGATAAGTTCACCGTCGAGATGATGCCCGAGGACATCCAGGGCTGGGATTCGCTCGGCCACCTCACGCTCGTCACCGCGCTGCAGGAGCAGTTCGGCGTCGAGTTCGAGGTGAACGAGGTGATGGACATGGACAGCGTCCAGAAGATCATCTCGATCTGCGAGTCCAAGTCGGCAGCCTGAGTCGTGAACGTAGCGTCCTGGCTCCTCGAAGGCACCCAGCGGCGACCCGACGCCTCTGCCTTCGCGCAGCAAGGCAACCACGTCCTCCATCGCGAGTGGCGGGCCCGCGTGCAGGCTGTCGCGGCGCTCCTTCGCGCACGAGGCGTGACGCCGAAGACTCGCGTCGCCTCGCTCTCGCCGAACACGCCTGACGCCGCAGCCTTCATCGTCGGGGCAATCCTCGCCGGCGCGACCGTCGTGCTGCTCCCCGCGAGCGACCCCGCGCCGAGGCTCGGGCGGATGATCTCGCGAGCCGAGCCCGTCGCGATCTTCGCGGAAGGACGCGCTCAGACGACCGCGAAGGAGCTCGCGCCGGACGCGTTCGTGTTCGGCAAAGCGGAGCTCGACGCGCTTCCAGCGCCGGAGGCGGAGCCTGCATACGGAGCGGCGCCCGACGATCCCGCGCTCATCCTTTTCACTTCCGGGAGCACCGGAGAGCCGCGCGGCGTCGTTCTCTCGCACGAGAACATCATCGCAAACACGACGTCGATCCTCGCAAGCCTCCCGATCCGCGAGACCGACCGGATGATGGCGGTCCTCCCCTTCTATTACTCGTTCGGCGCATCGGTCCTCTTCACGCATCTCCGCGCTGGCGCGTGTGTCGTCATCAACAACCAGTTCATGTTCGCCGACCGCGTCCTCGAGGAGATGCAGCGCGAGGCGTGCACGAGCTTCGCCGGCGTACCGAGCACCTACCAGCTCCTGCTCCGCCGCTCGAGCCTCCCGCGGATGACGTTCCCGCACCTCCGCTACGTGCAGCAGGCAGGCGGGAGGCTGCCGCCCAACTTCGTGCGTGAGCTCGCCGAACGGCTCCCGGGGACGGAGATCTGGCTGATGTACGGTCAGACCGAGGCCACGGCGAGGCTGTCCTGTCTCGACCCGAAGCACCTCGGCGACAAGGCGCACACGATCGGCCGCCCGATCGCGGGCGTCACGCTCGAGATCGTCCGTCCCGACGGCATGGCGGCCGCGCCCGGCGAGGTCGGCGAGCTCGTGGCGCACGGGAAGAACGTCGCCCTCGGCTACCTCGACGAGCCCGAGGCCACGGCCGACACGTTCCGCAACGGCGCGCTCTACACCGGCGACCTCGGCAAGGTCGACGACGACGGCTTCATCGTCCTCGTCGATCGGGCGAAGGACTTCCTCAAGTGCGCGGGCTACCGGGTCGCGATGAAGGAGATCGAGGACGTCCTCGCCGCGTTCGACGGTGTGGTCGAGGCGGCAATCGTCGGAATCCCGGACGAGCTCCAGGGTGAGGCCGTCCAGGCCTTCATCGTCCACACCCGCGGCGAGGCCGCCCGCAAGGACCTGGAGGCGTACTGCAAGCGCGCCCTCCTCCCCCACCTCCAGCCGCGGGAGACCGTGTTCGTAGACGCCCTCCCGAAGACGGCAGCCGGTAAGCTTGCCCGAGCGACACTGCGGGAGCTCGCGCTGAGCTCCAAGGCCGGATGACAATGGATGCGACCGCACACGACGGAGAGATCCTCACGCTGATCGAGCAGGCGCAGTTCCGGATCGATCCGGCGGAGAAGGAGCGCCGCCTGTGCGCCATCCTCAGCGCCCAGGTCGATCGCCATGCCTCGGCGATCCCGGCGTTCGCGCGCCTCGTAGACCGCCTCGGATTCGGGCCCGGCCCCCACGCGCGCTACGAGGACGTGCCGTGGATCCATGTCTCGGCGTTCAAGAAGTTCGAGCTCCGGAGCGTTCCGGCGGACAAGGTCGTGCGCGTCGTCACGTCCAGCGCGACGACGAGCGGCACGCCGAGTCGCATCAACATCGACAAGCCCACGAGCTTCCGGCAGTCGAAGGCGCTCGCAGCGACACTTGCCGACGTGCTCGGCAAGGCGCGTCGTCCGTACCTCGTCCTCGACGCCGCCGAATCGAATGCCGCAACCAGCAGCCTGAGCGCGCGGGGCGCGGCCATCCGCGGCCTCCTTCCGTTCGCGTCCGAGGTGACCTACGCGCTCGATCTCCGGGGGACCGAGCTCGTGCCGAACGAGGAGCGCATCCGCGCATTCTTCGAGAAGAACGCGGAGCGCTCTCCCCTCCTGTTCGGCTTCACGTACATCGTGTGGAGCGTGGTCCTCGACGCGCTCGGAAAGAGCGGCGCGCGCTTCGGCCCCGCGCCAGGCGCGACGCTCCTGCACAGCGGAGGCTGGAAGAAGCTCACCGACCTCGCCGTCGCCAAGGACACGTTCGCCGCGAAGGCCGCTGACGTCTTCGGCATGGAGGCGAGCCACGTGCTCGACTTCTACGGGATGGCCGAGCAGGTCGGCGTCGTCTTCGTCGACTGCATCGCCGGCAACAAGCACCCGCCAGACTTCGCCGAGGTGCTCCTTCGCAACCCGCTCACGCTCGAGCGCGTTCGCCCGGGCGAGGCCGGACTGATCGAGGTGCTCAGCGTCCTACCGGAGAGCTATCCCGGGCAGGCGCTGCTCACGGACGACGTCGGCATCCTCGTCGGCGAGGACGGCTGCGCCTGCGGACGCCGCGGGCGCCATTTCCGGATCCGGTCGCGCGTGGCTCAGGCCGAGGTCCGGGGCTGCGGCGACACGTTTGCGGCGAAGCGGGTGGTCGGATGAGCTGGATCCACGAACGTATCGACGCCACGGGCCTGAGCGCCGAAGCCGATCGCGTCGAGCGCGCCGCCGACTCCGCCGCCGCGCGTCGGTCCACCGATCTCTATCGGCTCTTCGACGCCTTCGCGGGGAAGCTCGCGACGCCCGCGTTCGCCGATGTCGAGGGCATCGCCTTCCTCGCGACCTGGCTCCGGCGGAAAAGCCTCGAGTCGACCGTGCGCGCGAGCCTCGGCGGCCGGGACGACGCGCTCGACGCGTTCGTCACCGACGGCTCGCGACGGCTCCGCGCCGCGCCCAGGGGCGTCGTGGCTCACTGGATCGCCGGCAACATCCCCACCCTTGCGCTCTTCTCGTTCGTGCTTGCGGCGCTGGCGAAGAACGTGAACCTCGTCCGCGTGCCGAAGGAGAGCATCGGCGTCGTGCGGCGGATGCTCGCGGCGCTCGAAGAGACATCGTTGCCCGCCAATGCCGATGGCGACGCGCTCTCCGGGCGCGACCTCCTGGAGGGAGCTTCGTTCTTCTACTTCCCCGGCGAGGATCGCCCGCTCCACGCCGCTCTCTCGCTCCGCGCCGACGCGCGCGTCGTCTGGGGCGGGCAGGAGACGCTTGCTTCCGTGCTGGCGCTCCCACGCCACGAACACTGCGAGGACGTCGTCTTCGGACCGAAGTTCTCGCTGGGCCTCGTCGACGCCTCCGGTCGCAGCAGGGTCGTCGGCGGCGCCGACGACGGCGGCTCGGCCGCGCGCTCGCTCGTGCGCGATGTGCTCCTCTTCGATCAAGCGGCGTGCTCTTCGCCGCACATCATCTACGTCGAGGGCACACTCGCCGACGCCCGCGACTTCGGTCGCGCTCTCGGGGCCGAATTCGCGAAGCAGACCAAGCGGAGCCCGAAGCGCGTCATCGCAGAAGGCACCGCCGCGGCGATCCTGCGCCTCCGCACCGAATATGCGCTCGCGGAGGAGCGTGACGTCTTCGCGTCAACCGGCGTCGACTACACCGTTCTCGTCGATGCCGACGGACCGGTGCTCTCCGAGGGCGTCCAATCGCGGACGCTCTTCGTGCGTGCGGTCGGCGATCTGCGAGACGTCGTCCACGTCGTGACCCCTCAGGTGCAGACCGTCGGGATGCTCGTCGACGACACCACGCTCGCGGCGCAGCTCGCGGAAGCGCTCGCTCGCAAGGGCGTCTCGCGCCTCGTTCGATTCGGCCTCATGAACGTCTACGACCAGCCGTGGGACGGCCTCTTCGCCTGCGACCGTTTCGTCCGCTGGCTCAGCTGGACCTGATCGACGAACGGCTCCGCGTCGAGGTCAGCGCGCGCGCTTCATCCGCTGTCGGAGCTCGACGAGCTCCTTCGTCATGCGCCAGCCATCCCTCAGCACCGAGACCGAGCTCTGGTGCGGGTTGTCGTCGACGACGATCGGGACCTCGACGACGCGACCGCCACGCTGGAGGTGAAGCGTCGCGAGCTCGAGGGAGCAGAGGTAGTGGTCGTAGACGAGGTCCGGGACGAGCGCCTTCGCGACCGAGGTCCGGAGGATGAAGCTCCCTTGTGAATCGCCCGGTGTGTCCCAACCGAGGAGGAGGCGGCGCAACGTGAGGAACGTGAGCGACGAGGCACGGCGTAGCTTCGTGACGCCGACGAGCTTCGAGTCGCGGTGGGCCTTCGAGCCGATCGCGAAGTCCGGCCGCCCCGCTCGTTCGAACGCGATCAGGTCCGACCAGCCGAACGGGAGATCGTCGGCAGAGAGGATCACGAACGGCTCGCGGGCCTCGCGGATGCCGAGCTTGTAGCCGGCGCCGATCCCCTTGTCCGTCGTGTCGAGGAACCGCACCTCGGGCTTGTCGCCCTCCCGCGGAGCGACGAGCGCGTCGACGGTCTCCTGCGCCTCGGACGAGAGCGGACGCCCGTTGTGCGCGAGCAACACCTCGCGAACACCGTGCTTCGGGCCACCCTCTTCGCGCGCGCGGCGGACCGTCTCGCCGATCGACGTGAGGTCACTGTGGAACGGGAGGACCAGAGTGTAGGTCATCCGGCGGCCACCACGCGGTGGGAGCCTGCGTTCCAGAGGTTGTCCTTCAGCTGCGCGTAGACGTGCGGGATGTTCGTTGCGCCCATGTCGGTCCCGGAGACGAGAACCGCTACGATACTCGCCCTCGGACGGAGCGCGCCAGCGACTCCGTGAACCACCGCCCTACTTGCGCTCGAGCGGGCGCGCGGGATTGCCGACCACGGTCGTGCCCGCGGGGACGTTCTGGAGGACGACCGCGCCGAGCCCCACGAGGACGCGATCGCCGAGGTGAACGTTCTCGAGCACGCTCGAGCTCGAGGCGATGAGGGACTGCTCGCCCACGGTCACCCCGCCGCTGATCTCGGCGCCAGCCGTCACGATGGCCTTCTTCTTGAGCCAGCAGTTGTGCGCGACATGAACGTGGTCGCCCACCTTCACGTCGTCCTCGATGATCGTCGGCGCCAGCGTGCCCTGGCAGATGGTCGTGAGGCTGCCGATCTCGACGCGATCGCCGAGGATGACCCCGCCGAGATGGAGCATGCGGATCGGTGTTCCGTCGGTGTCGCGCTCGAAGCCGAAGCCGTCCTCGCCGATCACGGCGCCCGACTTGATGCTGCAGTGGCTCCCGATCCGGACCCCGTCGGCGATGCGGACACCATGCCCGATGACGGTGCGCTCGCCGATGACGACGCCGCGACCGATCGTCGTGCCGCCGCCGATCCTCGCGCTCAGATGGACCTGCGGCTCGCCCTCGTAGCCCTCGAAGCCGGCGTGCTCGTCGAGCCACCGGAGCGCCTTCACGAAATCGAGCCGGGGCCATTCCGTCGGGATCCACGCGATCGCGGCCGGACGCTCCGCGGCGAGCACGACGACCTTCGGAGGGAGCGTCAAGGTCGCCCGCCGCGTCATGAAGAGCAGCGCGCCCTCCCGCGGAGCCGAGAGCGGAGCGACGGCCCGGAGATCGACGTCTTGCCCTTCGAACGTGCGAGCGAGGGCCTTCGCCAGCTCGGACCCGCGCACGGCGCGCTTCAGTCGAGTCGACATGGCGAGACCGTAGCCACGACCACGAGGGCCGCGAGCGCGGGCGTAGAGATGCGGCCGGCGAGCGACTCGATCAGATCGCAGCGAGGAGCGCCGCCGCGGCCGCCTCGCGCTCGTCGTCGCGGATGCCGTAGAACAGCGGCAGGTTCACGACCGACGCGCAGAAGCGCTTCGACACGGCGAGATCGCCGTGCAGGATCGCACCGGCCTTCTTGACCGGCGGCTGGACGTCCATCGTCTCCGGATACGTCCGCGCGGCACCGATGCCGGCCGCTTTCAGCGCCTCGACGAGCTCCGGGCCCGTCTTGCCCTCGACGGTGACCACGTTGAGATAGCCGTTCTCGACGACGCCAGCCGGCGGTCCATACACCTTCACCCGCGTGTTCCCTGCCCCGAGCCGCTCGCGATAGAACTCCGCTGCAGCGCGCCGCGACGAGAGGATCGCCGGGACCTCGTCGAGCACGCGCCCGATGAACGCCGCCTGGACCCCGCCCATCCGCGAGTTCCAGCCGACGTGCGCGTAGGAGTAGTGGTCGGACCGACCGTGATTGCAGAGCGAACGGACGAGCGCCTCCTGGGCCCCCGTCTGGAGCGTGATCGCGCCGCCGTCCATCGCGCCGCCGATCACCTTCGCCGGGTAGAACGAGAGCGTCGCGACGTCGGCCTTGGCGAGCACCGGCTCGCCGCCGACCTCGACGCCGAAGCACTGCGCGCCGTCCTCGAGGAGCGCAATCTCGCGCTCCTTGCAGAACGCACGAATCTCGGCGAGGCGCGCCGAGGTCCATCCGAAGAGATGAACGAAGATGGCGGCATCGAAGCGGTGCTTCTCGTGTGCCGATCGGAGCTCCGTGAGGCTGACCTGGAGGTCGTCCGGATCGACGTCGACGAGCACCGGCGTGGCGCCGAGCTGGGCGATCGCCTCGAACGTCGCCCAGAACGTCAGGTTCGGGAGCGCAACCTTGGAGCCCGCCTTGACCCCGAGCGCCTGGAGGCCGATCAGGAGCGCGTCCGTACCGTTCGCGCACGACACAACGCGGGGGGTTCCGAGCACACCGGCGAGCTTCTTCTCCAGCGCGACGACGCGTGGGCCTCCGACGAACTCACAGCGGTCGAGGCATTCTGCCCATGCAGGAAGGACGTCCTCACGAACACGAGCCACGAGGCGCGACAGATCGATGAACGGAACGGGCATTCGATGCTCCAGTGCCAAGGCGGGACAAGAATACGGCCGAGTCGGTATAATGCCGCCCTCCGAAGTTTGCCACCACGTCCCCGTCCCGCAGAGCTTTCTCCGCTTCCACGCCGTTGACGTCCCCGCCTTCGCGCTCACGCACCCGAAACCTCGTCGTCTTCGTCGCGAAGGCGCTCGTCGCCATCCTGCTCATCGGATGGCTCACCGGGAGCGGGCACCTCGACGTCGGCGCGCTCCGGATCCTGATCGAGCGGCCCTCGCTGCTCGCGCTGGACCTCGCGCTGTTCGCCACCGGCATGGTCGTTGCGACCCTTCGCTACCAGGTGCTGCTCGGGCTCGCGGGAGTGGTCGTGCCCTTCTCCACCTTGCTCCGCCTCCAGATGACGGCCTCGTTCTTCAACGTCGTCATCCCCGGCAACATCGGCGGTGACGTCGTGAAGGCGCTCTACGTCGCGCGCGACGCCCCGAAGGAGAAGCGGACGACGATCCTCCTCGTCGCGTTCGTCGACCGACTGCTCGGCGTCGTTGCGCTGGTCATGCTGGGGATGATCATCGCGCTCGTGCGTCCCTCGGTCTGGGCGGACCCGCTCCTTCGTCCGCTCGCCGCCGTCGTCGCCGCGCTCGGTGGAGCGACGTTGCTCGGCGGCGCTTTCGCCCTCTTCGTCGTCCGGAAGGCCGGCGCGCGACTCGAGCGCTACACGAGCGGCCCGTCCAAGATCAGCAAGCTCCTGAACCAGCTCGTCGCATCGATGCGCCTCGTCTCGGCAGGGCCGCGCCGCCTCGCGGTCGCGCTCGGGCTCGCGATGGCCTTCCACGCGCTCGGGATGGCGTTCTTCACCATTCTCACGCAGGCGCTCCTCCAGCGCGAGGTGCCTTACAGCTCGGTCGCGACGGTGTTCCCGCTCGGCCTCCTCACGCTGGTCCTCCCGATCTCGCCCTCCGGTCTCGGCGTAGGCCACATCGCCTTCAAGCGCCTGTTCGAGGCGATCGGGCTTGCCGGCGGTGCAACGGTCTTCAACGTCTACCTCCTCGGGCAGATCGTTCCCTGCCTGCTCGGCATCTTCCCCTTCCTATCGCTCAAGCGCGCCGGCGAGCTCCCGACCGAGGCACAGGCGTCCGCCGTCGCAGAAGACTCGTCTGCACGCTGAGACGACGGAGCGCCGTCACTCGAGGAAGTCGACGCGCGCGGTGCTCCCGGCGCTCCGCACCATCCGGAAGAGAGGAAGTGGGGCGGATCGCACCGGGCGACGAGCACGCGACCTTGCCGTGGTACAGCCGGTGGGCCCGGCCAGCGTTGAAGAGGTCGAAGCTCACGCACGCCGCGCCGCCGTCGTTGCGTGCTTCCTCGCTGTTCGGATCGATCGTCGCGGGGACGACGAAGCTGTACCTCTGCTCGCCCTGCGCGACGCCGGCAGCGTCGTACGCGGTGATCGTGACGAAGTGGGATCCCGGCGGCAGCGTCACGTCGATTCTACAGGCCTCCCGTACTGGATCGCCGGCGCCCCGGTGTGTGTGATCGTCCCCCCAGTGCCGGTCGACCGGTCCCCCGACGGAGGCCGCGAGCTCACCCCGGGCGCGAAGCGAGCACGCGCGCCTGCTCGAGGACCCTCGCGGCGTCACGATCGAGCAGCACCGCTTCCTCGAGTCGCGGATCGACGACGTCGCGTTCGATCCGAAAGAGCATCGGCTCCCACGGCCACGGATCGACGCTCGCGAGCTGCCGCTGCGCGACGTCATCGTTCGGGTGCTTCACGAAAAAGCCGTCGGCCCGCATCTTCTCGACTGCAGGCACGGTGATCGGTAGGTAGCCCGTGCGGGTCGATACGTAGGCTGCCTGCTCGGTCTCGCAGAAGAACCGGAGGAAGCGCGCGGCAGCAGCCTTCTCTTCGTCCGGCGCGTCCTTCACGACGACGAAGAACGTGCCGCCGGTCGGGACCGACGCCCGCACGTCCCTCGGCAGCGGCGCGGCGACGACGGGGAACTTCGCGTTGTCCTCGAGGTAACGAATGTACGCAGTCGAGGTCCAGATGAACGCCGCACGGCCTCCGAGGAAGTCCTGGTTCGTGACGTTCCACGCGTCGTAGTCGCGACCGGGAGGCGGGCGCATCACGTGCTCGCGATGGATCATGTCCTGCCATAGCCGGAGCGCACGGACGCCGGCCTCGCCGCCGAGGGTCGGGCGCCCCGCCTCGTCGAACACGGCGCCGCCGGCCTGACCGACGAGCGCGACCCAGAACCACCACGAGATCGGCACCTCGTGCCCCCAGCGCTCGCCCGGACGCGTGAGCATGCGGGCGAGCCGCTTCATGTCGTCCCACGTCCCGGGCGGACGGAGGCCCTCCTTCGCGAAGAGCTCGCCGTTGCAGTACATCAGCGGCGTCGATCGGTTCAGGGGCACGCCGTAGAGCGGTGCGCCCGCACCGCCACGGAACGCTCCCTCCTGCGAGAGCGCTCGCACGAACGGGATCGCCTTCATGCCGGGATACGCGTCGAGCGGCTCGAGGGTGCCGGCCCGCGCGAGGTACGGCACGACCTCGGCGACGACGTGGCTCAGGGCCGGCGCGGCCTTCGCGGCGATCGCGGTGCGGAGCTTCGCGAGCGACTCGAAATAGTCGCCCTGGTACACGGCCTCGACGCGTACCTCGTCCTGCGTCTCGTGGAAGCGGCGAACGATCTCGAGGAGCACCTCGCGGTTGCGTCCGCCGAGCGTGTACCAGAAGCGGAGCTTCACGCGCCCACGCTCGTCGCGTGTCCGGCGACCGCAACCGGCTGCGAGCGCCGCGCTGCCCGCGAGGAGCGCGCGACGTCCGAGCCTGCCCGAGTCGTGAGCGAGGGCGTGCGCCCCCCCTTCGGGGACCACGAAGCGCGCCCGTGCGAACCTGCACGGGCGCGTCATGCGATCCGCCCGCCGGCCTCGTCGGCGTCGAAGAAATGAAGCGGCGCTCGAGCGAGCGAGGCGTGAACGGAGGAGCCCTTCGCACGAGGATCGAACCCGGGCGCGCGCGCGCGGAGCTCGACGTCGCCGGCGCGGAGCACGAACGTCGTCTCCGCGCCGAGCGGCTCGGCCACGGCGACCTCGAGCTTCGTCGCGCCCTCCTCGCTCGGGTCGACGAGACGGACGTCCTCGGGCCTCACTCCGACGACGACCCGCTCGGGGAGCCTCTTGCCGGCCGGGGCGGACAGCTTGAACGCGCCGCAGTCGATCATGCCTCCAGAGGCGCGGCCTTCGAGCAGATTCATCTTCGGAGCGCCGATGAACGTCGCCACGAAGCTCGTCGCCGGCTGTTCGTAGATCGTACGCGGCGGGGCGACCTGCTGGATCGCGCCCTTCTTCATGATGCAAATGCGGTCCGCGAGCGTCATCGCCTCGACCTGATCGTGGGTGACGTAGATCGCGGTGACGCCGAGCTCGCGCACGAGGACGCCGATCTCGACGCGCAGCTCCTGCCGGAGCGCGGCATCGAGGTTCGAGAGCGGCTCGTCGAACAGGAACACGCGTGGCCGGCGGACGATCGCGCGGCCCATCGCGACGCGCTGGCGCTCGCCCCCGGAGAGCTCCGACGGGAGGCGATCCATCAAGCGCCCGAGCTCGAGCAGGTCGGCCGCCTCGTCGGCACGCTTCCTCCGCTCGGCCGGATCGACCTTCCGCATCTTGAGCGGGAACTCCATGTTCTCCCGCACGGTCATGGTCGGGTAGAGCGCGTAGCCCTGGAACACCATCGCGACGTCGCGGTCCTGCGGCGCCACGCCGGCCATCGAAGCGCCGCCGATCCGCACCGCGCCGGAGTCGGCCTCTTCGAGGCCGGCGACGATCCGGAGCGTCGTCGACTTCCCGCATCCCGACGGGCCGACGACCACGACGAGCTCGCCCTTCTTCACCCCGAGCGAGACCTCGCGGAGCGCAGCCCCCTCGCCTTCTTCGAACCTCTTGGTGACCCGGTCGAGCTCGACCTCGAGGGGTGCCGTCACGACCCGCCTTGCCACCAGGTCTCGGCGAGCGACAGGTCCTCGAGCGTGTCGAGCTCCATGTAGCCGCCGGGCGTGTCGACGCGGTGGAAGACGGCACCGCGCTCGATCATCCACTGCCACAGGTGGATGAGATAGGCCTTCTGGAACGGGCGATCGCCGAGCGTCGCGCACGTCGCCTTCGCCTCCTCGTAGGCGGCGAGCATGTCCTTCGCTCCCGCGGCGGTGAACTTGGCGACGCCGATGAACTCGCCGGACGCCGCCTCGCTCGCGATCGTGCGCGAGACTTCGATCACACGCTCGCCATCCGCGCGCATCTTCTCCGCGTCGGTCTCGGGATGCCTCGTGCGCCGGACGTAGCGCCGCCGCCAGTCGGTGTCGCAGACGAGGACCTTGTCTTGCGGCGCCGCGGTGACGTCCTTCACGGCGCTGCCTCGGTAGACGATGTCCGTGTACGACGAGACGAAGCCGTCACCGAGGTATTCGCGCGCGCAGACGAGCGACTCGAGGATGTTGTTGTTCTCCCAGTCGCGATTCTCGACGTAGGTGAACTCGGGGTAACGCTCCCGGAGGACGTCGGCGCGGTATCCGCAGACGAAGACGACGTCGCGACGGGTGAAGCCTGCCTCGGCGAGCGCCTCGAGGATCCAGTCGAGCATCGGCCGCCCCATCACGGGAACGAGCGTCTTCGGGATCTCGTCGGTCCTGTGCTCGAGGCGGCTACCTCTACCGGCACCAATCAGGACGGGACGCATGCTCGCACGCTACCATGCTGCGCCATGCCTCTGAAGATCGGCTTCGTCTCCGACCTCCACTTCGGGCCGGAAGCATTCCACAAGGGCAAGCTCCGGAAGCTCACCCATCACGCGGCCGAGCTGACCCGCGGCGTCGTCCGGAAGATGAACGAGGACCTCCGGCCGGACCTCCTCGTCAACCTCGGCGACGACATCGAGGACGAGAGCCGCGACGCCGACCTCGCCCGCTACACCGAGTGCCAGGACATCCTCCGCACTGCGAAGGCCGAGCTCGTGAACGTCGCCGGCAATCACGACACCATCCACCTGACGAGGAGCGACCTCGCTCGCATCTGGCGTCGCGAGGGCCCGCTCTTCTACTCGCTCGATCGCGGCGGCTTTCACCTCGTCGTACTCCACACGATCGAGCAGAAGGGCGTCGACATCCGCATCCCTCGCGCGCAGCTCGAGTGGCTGAAGGACGACCTCGCGAGGACCAATCTCCCGGTCGTCGTCCTCATGCACCACTCCGCGAGCGAGCAGGACCTCGAAGACTCCTACTGGTTCGCCGGCCGCGCGCATCTCGCGCTCGTGAAGGAACGCGCCGAGCTCCGGGCGATCCTCGAGGAGAGCGGCAAGGTACGCGTCGTGTTCAACGGCCACGTCCATCGCAACCACCTCGACGTGATTCGCGGCATTCCATACGTCACCGTGCAGAGCCTCATCGAGAACCTCGACGAGGACGCGCCGGGTCGCCCCGCGTCCGCATGTACGATCGCGTCGCTCGAGGACGAGCGCACCACCATCCGCGTGCTCGGGAACGATCCGGCCCGCTATCAGATCGAGCACGCCCGTCGCTGAACGCGCAGCCTCAGCGCGCGTTCGCGGGGGCAGGGGCGGAGCGGAGGAGGCCGTGGAGCGCCTTGCGCCTGGCATCCTCGAGACGGCCGTGTACCTCCTTCGCGTTCTTGCCCGCGAACCACCGCACCGCCGCGGCTCCCCTTCGCTCGAACACGATGAAGCCCGTGGTCCCGTCGACGGACACCTGCTCGAGGTCGCCCCATCCGATCGTCGTCTCCTTGCCGTTCTCGTGGCAGAGGACGCCGTCTTCGCGAATGAGGAGGTAGACGTTCTCGAAGAGGAGCATCGCCATCGCGCCGAAGCCGAGGATGAGCCCCGAGATCACGAGGAGGCCGCCGAGCAGGCTGATGAGGTGCCCGACGTCGGCTTCGATCCGGCTCACGAGATGCGCTCCGATCGTCGTTGCCCCCATGGTGACGAGCACGCCGGCGACAATCAGGAGGCGCTTCGTCGCCCCCGATCGATCGACACGGAAGAAATCGACACCGGCCGTCGCCACGGAGGCCGTCAGGTTAGGGCGACCTCCTCGCCGTGGCTACTCCCCCTCCGCGCCCGCTCGCCGCCGCCTACTTCATCTGCGCCGGGCCGTAGCTCGGCGCAGGCGACCAGTTGCCGCCGATCGCCGGCGTCTGGCCCGGGGCCGCCGTCCGCCGCGCGCCCTCCCATCCGGTCGCGCCCCACTGCGGCGGCGTGTTCGGCGTGGGGCCGAACGACCGGCTCTCGCCGCCGTAGAAGCCCGTGGCTCGACCGTAGCCGTACCCGCCGCCGTAGTACGCCGGCGGGCCGCCCTGCACGACGATGTTGTTGTTGACGACGACATTCGCGCTCGCGCTCGCGCTTCCCGTGCGTGCCTGCGGAGGAGCAGCCGGGATGTACGGTTGCTCCGCGCCCTGCCCGAGGGTGATCGTCTGCGCGAGACGGGGCCGAGCGACGGGCACCACCTCGGGCGGAGGCACGGTGTCGATCGCGATGACCTCGCGCTCGCCCGGCTCCGGCGCCGGCTCCGCGGTCACCATGCTCGTCGTTCGCGTGGAGCGGACCTCCTCACGCGCGTGTGCGCAGCCGGCGAGGACGACCGCGAACAGACCCATGCAGAGCGTGGAGTGGCGCACGACTCAATCTTGGATCACGCTCGCCAGGCGCACCATCGAACATCCCCGGTCCACGGCATTTCGTTGCGATTTGCCATGATGACCGCGCGGCCGTTCACACCCCGTTCGCAGGCCGTTCGCGCTCAGGCCGCACTCTCGAGACGCAGCCGGCCTTCGTGGATGGCCTTCAGGATGTCGAGCGGCGAGACGATCCCGACGACGTGGTCCTCCGCGTCGAGGACGAGCACGCGATGGATCGAGCGCTCGGCCATCACGGCGACCGCGGAGGTGACGGGCTCGTCGGCGCGGAGCGAGACCGTCACCGTCGTCATGTGGTTCTTCACGAGCGCCTCGGGGCTCAGGCGCCCGTCGATCAGGCCGTCGACGACGTCCGACTTCGAGAAGACGCCAACCGCACGCGCGCTGCCGTCACAGACGGGCGCGCCGCTCACGCTCATCATCGAGAGCGTCTCGGCAGCCTTCGCGAGGGACTCGGACGGAGAGAGGGTCACGACGCTCCTGGTCATGATGTCGGCGACGGTCAGCATGGTCCCGGAGTCTACGCCCGCCGCAACGTGAAGAGCAGGTAGATCGGCGCGCCCGCGAGCAAGACGGCGACGCTCGTCAGGCACTCGACCGGCTTGCTCCTCGCCATCGAGATCGCGATCGCGACGTTCGCGAGGATGTAGAGGAGCGGGACCACGGGGTAGCCCCTGGCGCGGTACGGACGCTCGCGATGCGGCTGACGGGCGCGGAGCACGTAGAGCGCGGTCGTGTCCGCGATCGTGGCGAGCACGATGGCGAAGGTCGTGTAGTTGAGCACCTTGCCGAGGCTGTCGATGTTCGCCTCGAAGGCGACGACGAGGATCGTCGCGACGACCGCCTGCCCGATCACGGCGACATGAGGCGTCTTCGCCTGATTGAGCGTCGCGGCGGCGCGGAAGAAGAGGCCGTCGGTCGCCATCGCGTAGGCGATCCGCGGTCCGACGAGGACGTTCGCGTTCACCGTGCCGAAGATCGACGCCATCATGATGACCGCGAGGATCGGCCCGCCGCGGGCCCCGAAGAGCACGTGCCCTGCCTGGATGCCGGCAACGGGCATCCCCGGGAGCGACTGCATGCCGAGCGCGTAGACGTAGGTCGCCGTCACGAGGACGTAGATCAGCGTGCAGATGCCGAGGCCGACGAAGAGCGAGCGCGGGAGGTTCTTGCCGGGCGACTCGATCTCTCCGGCGACGTACACGCTCGCGTTCCAGCCGAGGTACGAGAACAGCACCGGCGCGATGCCGACGCCGAAGGACGCGAACGAAGCGCTCCCCTCACTCGTGAGCGGCTCGGCGGACGCGCGATCGCCGCCGAGGATCGGCCCGAGGAGGACGAGGAAGACCAACGCGCCGATCTTCAGATACGCCGTCGACGTGTTGAGGGCAGCACCGGCCTTCGTCGCATACGCGTTCACGGCGGAGGCCACCCAGATGACCGCGATCGCGACGACGATCTTCGCGACCGGCGCGAGCGGGACGAGGCTCGAGAGCGAGAGCGTGAAGCCGATCGCCAGCGTCGCGACCGTCCCGGCGAAGATCGCGAAGAACGAGAGCCAGCCCACCATGAAGCCGGCGATCGGATGGTAGGCCGCCGTGAGGTAGACGTAGTTGCCGCCGGCCTTCGGGAACATCGCGCCGAGCTCGGCGTTCGCGAGCGCGCCCGCGAGCGCCAGCGCCCCGCCGAGGAGCCAGGCGAAGAAGAACCAGCCGGCGCTCGGAAACTCCTTCGCGACGTCCCCGGGCGTGAGGAAGATCCCCACGCCGATGACCGAGGAGACGACCAGCATCGTGGCGTCGCGGAGCGTCAGAACGCGCGGAAGCTCCTGCGTGTTCGCGCTAGGTTCGGCCATCCCCGAACACTCTACAGGCCGTGCGATCGTCCGTCAGCATCGCGCGTAGGAGCGACGCCGAGCGCCCGGCTCCAGAAGCGCCTCGGCGCCATCGCGATCGCCACAGCGATGGCTCGGGGCCCCCGCCTCACCAGAGGACGTCTTGGTCCTCGACGACGCCCGGCACACCGTCGAGCTCGACGTCTCGACCGTCGATCCTCATGGTCCCGCTGAAGGTGCCGGCGGGCTGCAGGAAGCGCGAGCGAACGAGGAGGAGGTTCGTGTGCTGGGCGTGCACGGCTCCGACGTCGAACGTGAGGTCCATGCCGTCTCCGACGAGCCGCCATGGACGTTCGGGCTGCGCGACGTCGAAGTCGAAGCGCGGCTCCGAGACCGGGGAGACGCCGCCCGACCGGAACGCCGCGCACTCCGACGCGCCGACGAAGCCCTGGACGAGATTGAACCCGACCGGCGCGCCGTCCTTCGCGCGCCCCATGGCGAACGCCCACTTCCAGCGCGTGTTCCGCGGCATCAGGCCGTGCGTGTAGTCGTAGCCGCCGAACGCACCGTCGAGCGAGAAGCGCCTCCCCTGCGCGACGACGCTTCCACGGACGGCCGCGAGCGCGCGCTTCTCGGTCGCCGAGACGAGCGATGGACCGAGCTCGGAGATCGCCGCGATCGCCGGCGGAGCGGTCGTCTCGTCGATCGACGCTTCGATCTCGAGATCGGCGAAGCGCGCGCGCAGATCGCAGACGTCCCCTCGCCGCTCGAGCGCGACGGTGGAGCGCCCGAAGCCGAACCGCGCGAGGACGCCGGGCGCGTGGACGTCTTCCGTGACGTCGGCGACGCGCGGCGGTCCCACGACCGTCGCGTCGACGAGCATCCGGCGCTCCCCGAGATGATAGGCGAACGCAAACGCGTTCGTTGCATAGCCCATGCGAACCACGGCGAGCGCGATCCAGAGCTCGTCCGACGTGAGCGCCACGTAGAGCCACTTCTTCCGACGGAGCGCTCGATCCGCGAGCGCGAGGCCGTCGAAGTGGATCGGCGGGAGCGGGCCCGCATACGAGCCGAACGCGGGAGCGCGGGTCTCCGGATCTACGAACGCGCGCGGCGCGGGGGAGAGCGTCCTCATCGGGAGGCTGAGTCTACCGCGGTTGTCGGGCACCTCCGACAAGGAGTAGAAGATCGGCATGCGCGCCGCGCTCGCCTTCCTCGCCGCTCTGTTCGTCCTAGGTGCATGCGGGCCGGCCCGGGAGCCGGAGACGACTGCCGGCACCGGTCCGTCGCGGCGAGCGCGGGGCGACACACCGCCGGTGGCGCCCGATTCGACGAAGGTGACGGCGTTCTCGGTCGACATCGAGAACCTCAACGTCGACAAGATCGCGATGCGCGACGGCGGCATCCGTCCCGACGGCAACCGTGACCTCGTCTTCCGCGCGACCGTCGAAGGCCCCGCGGACGCGCTCTACATCGTGACGACGTCGGAGAACGGCGAGCCCCATTACGGCTTCCGCGCCGACACGATCGTCGGTCACGAAGAGCTGCCGAGCGAGCTTGGCAGCGTCGTCGATGTCGGGAGGCTCACCGTCTGGATCGCCGTCGTCGAGGACGGCAAGTTCATCAACGGCGAGGGCGGCACGCTCGGAAACCTGGCGCCCGGCCCGCACCAACTCAAGCTCTACGTGCCGAACACCGGGAACCTCCAGCCCGGCAGTCACCTGCGCCTCTATGCGCGCGCCCCGAACGGCGGGCTCGCCAAGGGGCCCGTCATTCGTTACTGACCCCGCGCCACGGCCACCGCGCCGGCGCATTTTCTCGCGCAGATCATCTCTTGCGTCGCTCGAGACTGGTCTAGACTGCCCCGCATGACCATTCGTGGTTGGAACGAGGCCTGGCAGCCGTTGTTCGACAGTCTCGGCCGCATGAAGGCCTCCTGGCCGACGCGAGGCTGGAGCTGGGATCCCCGCCTCCTCTGCGTGACGTCGTCGTTCACGACCGAGCAGGAGCCGGCGGCGCGTACGGCCACCCAGATCGCGCTCCAGAACGAGTGGACGTCGGCGACGATCGTGCGTGCACCGCAAGCTCTCCGCGACGTCGTCGAGCGCGCCGGCGGCATCCGCCAGGGACAGATCGCGCTCTCGACCGGTCCGATCAACGGCCTCCTCGTCTACGGCCTCTGGTGGCCGTGGGGCGACGGCGAGACGGTGTCGCTCCGCGTCGGGCTCGCCGACGTCGATCCGAATCGCGAGCCGTACATCCGCTTCCGCGACGTCTACGGCGTCACGTTCTGATTCGCGTTTCGCTCGCGGCGCTTCAATCGCGGAAGCGCGTCCAGCGCGGCGTCATGTCGAGTCGGGCGCAGAGCTCCGCGTAGGGACCGCGCAACGCGCCTCGGTACTCGAGGTCCGCGAGCGACTCCGCGAGCGGGACGTCGCGCACGAGCGTGGCGAGCCGCTTGTAGAGGAGCGCGTCTTCGCGACGAGCGGCGAGCGTCGCCGCGAGCCTGGGCGCGCCCGTCACCTTGACGTCCCAGTCCGCGGCGTCGTCCGGGATCGCCTCGATGGCCTCGTACCGCGCGAGCAGCGCCGCGGAGGACTTCTCGCCGAAGCCCGGGATGCCGGGGATCCCGTCGGACGCGTCCCCCATCAAGCCGAGCAGATCGGGGATGCTCTTCGGCCCGACTCCCCGGCGCTCGCGCATCGCTGCCTCGTCGATCACCTTGCGACGGATCCGATCGACCTGCACAACCCGGTCGCCCGAGAGGACCTGCCCGAGGTCCTTGTCCGGCGTGAGGATGCGGACCTGCGTGTCAGGCCCGGCGAAGCGCGTCGCGGCAGTGGCCAGCGCGTCGTCGGCCTCCCAGCGGTCCATCGACCACACCACGATCCCGAGCGCCCGGGCCGCGACCTCCACGAGATCGAACTGCGCCCGGAGCGACGTCGGGATGCCGGCGTCGGACTTGTACCCGTCGAAGAGCTCGTTCCGGAAGCTCACGATCGGGTTGTCGAATGCGATCGCGAGGTGCGTGACCGCCTCGGCCTTGTCCTCGAGAAGCGCGAGCATCGACCCCACCACCCCGGCCGTGGCCTTCACGTCGACGCCGTTCACGACCTTGGCCGGACGCGGAGCGAAATGGGCTCGGAAGAGCTCGAAGGTGCCGTCGACGAGGTGGACTCTCATGGGTGCGGGCCGAGGCATGATAGGCTGCTGGATCGGGAGGCGAGGGAGAGACGTTGGCGGAGGGGCCGGGACAGCGCGCACACCGCCGCGTCGGAACGATGATCCGGGACAAGTACCGGATCGACGCGTTCATCGCCACCGGGTCGATGGCGAACGTCTACGCGGCCACCCACCGGAACGGAAGCCGCGTGGCGCTCAAGGTCCTCCACCGGGAGCTCGCCCGCGATCCGTCGATGGCTGAGCGCTTCCGGCGCGAGGGCTACTTCGCGAACGCGATCGGCCATCCCGGCGTCGTACGCGCGATCGACGACGACGTGGCCGAGGACGGCTGCACGTTCATCGTGATGGAGCTGCTCGAGGGGGAGAACCTCGAGGAGCGGCGCCAGCGGCTCGGCGGGCGCGTCCCCCTCGCGGAGGCGCTCCAGATCGCCGACGCGATGCTCGACGTCCTCTCCGCTGCGCACGCCCACGAGGTCCTTCACCGCGACCTCAAGCCGGAGAACGTCTTCATCACACGGAAGAACGAGGTGAAGCTCCTCGACTTCGGCGTCGCGCGCTTCAACGACGGCCGGAGGTCGAGCGAGATGACGGACACGGGCATGGTCCTCGGCACGCCCGCGTTCATGCCGCCCGAGCAAGCGCTGGGGCGCCGTGAGGACGTCGACGTACGGAGCGACATCTGGGCCGCCGGCGCGACGCTCTTCACCGTCATCGCGGGCCAGTCGGTCCACCTCGGCGGTGACGCGAAGACGAAACTGATCGCGACTGCACGCACGCCCGCACGTCGGATCCGCGAGGTCGCGCCGAAGACGCCGCGAGCGGTCGCGTCGGTCATCGACCGTGCGCTCGCGTTCGACAAGGCGGAGCGTTGGGCCGACGCTGCCGCGATGCGCGAGGCGCTGCGTTGGGCCCGGATGTCGCTCGACGGCGAGACCTCGACGCAACTCGAGCGGCTCGATCACGACGCCAGCACGCCGCCGGTGCCGACTCGACGGACTCCCGACGACGAGCCCACGCTCGCCGGACGGCCCCAGTCGCACTCCGCGTTCGACGAGAGCAGGGCGAAGCACCGGACGGCTCCAGTCGCGAGCCCGCCGCCGAGCGACGGGGTGTTCACGAGCGTCGCTCCGATCACGCAGCGCGAGCATCCCCCGTCGATGGCGATGAGCGAGGATCCGACGTTCTCACTCCGGAACGATCCCGTCTTCTCCCTCCGTCCGTCGCCGGAGCTGGCGCCGATCACCGAGCGGGTGCCGTCGGACTATGCCGAGGAGCGTCCCACTTCGCCCGGGAGCCAGGCGATGCCGGCCCCGGCGGCGCTCTTCGAGGCGGCACTCGCAGACTCGCCGCTCGCGTTCGACGACGACAGCTTCGACGCCCGCACGCTCCCTCGCTTCGATCCGCGCGCCGCGAGGGAGAGCGCGAGCGCAGGCGCAACGGAAGCAGAGTGGAAGCGCGCCGCGCCTCGACCGGCGGCAGGCGCTCCACCGGAGATGACGCCGCGGGCGCGCTCGGCGCCGCCGGCATTCGCTCCCCATGCACACCCGAAGACGTCTCCGTCGATGCGGACGGCTCCGGGTATCGGCCCCCCGGCCCGCGCGACGAACCCGGACGACCCCACGCTGTCCGGCCCGCACAGCTCCGTACCGCCGGCCGCGGCGGGTCGCGAGGTGCGCTCCGCGCCACCACCGAACGTCGCAACGACGGGCCAGCGCGCGTCCGTACCGCCGGCCGCGGCGAGCGCCGAGGTGCGTTCGGCGCCGCCGCTGAACCTCGCAGCGACAGCACCGTTCATCGAAGCGCCTGCGCCTCTCGTCGGCGCGCCGAGGAACGTCGCTGCCCGGCCCTCGGGCGCGCCCGCGAGCCCGGGACCGCTCCTCGCAACCATCGTCCCGAAGCGCTCCGGCGGCATCATCCGCGTGCTCGTGCCGATCGCGATCGGGCTCCTCGCGGGCGTCGTGACCTATGCCCTCGCTGTGCGGCATCGCGAGGCGAACGCGAGCCGCGTGAGCGCTGCCACGGCGACGGCAACGGCAACGGCAACGCCGACCGTAACGGCAACGGCAACGGCAACGATGACCGCCGATCCCGCCACCGTCGTGTCGGCCCAATCGACCGGCTCGACGACGACGGCACTGGACGCTCCGACAGCCGCGCCCTCCCCCTCCGAAGCGGCGCCGAGCGCAGCGGCCGCGGCCATGAGCGCGCCGCCGAAGAAGGCGCGACCGCGCCCGAAGAAGCCGACCTCCCCGGCGACGCCCGATGGGACTTCGAGCGAGCCTACGCCTACGCCTCCGCCGCCGGACGAGGCGCCACCGGAGCGCGACACGACCGACTAAAGCACCGATCGGCTTGCGAACCGACTGTCACCGACGACGGAGACTCGAGCGTCCGGACGAGCGACGAAGCAATGCGACCGAGGTCGGCGGAGATTCGATCGGCGCGAACGGAGCGGTGCTCTGACGTCAGCGCCACTTGAAGAAGCGGATCGCGAGCACGAAGGAGACGAGCCCCCACGCCGCGCAGAGGCCGACCTTGCCTCCGACCGCGGAGAGCGGCGCGCCGTCGATCATCACGGCGCGGAGCGCGTCGTTCAGCGCCGTCAGCGGCATGTAGCGGATCAGCGGCTGGACGGCGTCGGGGAAGCGTGACGACGAGAAGAACACGCCCGAACAGAGGTACATCGGGAACGAGACGACGTTGATGAGCCCGCTCACGATCTGCGGGTTCTCCGCACGGCACGCGAGCAGGAGGCCCATGCCCGCGAACGCGAGGCCGCCGACGAGCGCCGTGAGACCGAGCGTGAGGATGTTCCCGTGCAAGCCGACGTCGAACACCAGCCGCGCGAAGACGAGGAGCGGCACGAGCTCGATTGGCAACAGCACCGCCCGGACGAGGAGGAACGAGAGCAAGAAGTCGCTCCGCCGCATCGGGGTCGCCGTGAGCCGCTTGATCAGCTTCTTCGTCCGCATCTCTGCGAGCGAGAAGCCAATCCCCCAGAGTCCGGTCGACATCAGCCCGAGCCCGACGAGCCCGGGGATCAGGAAGTCGATGTAACGGGAGCCGGGCTCCGTCACGATCTTCGCGACGGGCGCGTAAGCGTCCTTGCGCCCCTCGCCGCGCTGGAGGACGTCGTCAGTGACGGAACGCGCGAGACGGCTCTCCGGACGCGTCGGATCGTAGCGGTACGCGTAGCCGCCCTCACCTTCCTCCGGGACGACGACGAGGCTCACCTTGCCGGTGCGAAGCTCGGCGTTCGCCTCGTCGGGCGGCAGCACCTTGACCTTCACGTCGTCGGCCTTCGCGAGGATCTCCTTCGCGCGCTCGGCCCGCGCGAGCGTGAGGGCGGACGACGACTCGACGGCGACGACGACCGGCTCCGGATCGCGGTTGCGAAACGCGATCCCGAGGACGATCGAGAGAACGAGCGGGAATCCGAAGGTCCAGAACATCGACCCGGGCTCGCGATAGAAAAGCCGGAAACGCGCGAGCGCGAGCTCGGTGATCGCGTTCAGACGCGCGCGACGGGCGCTCACGGCCTCACTCACGGAGCGCCCTCCCCGTGAGGGTGACGAACACGTCCTCGAGCGTCGCGTGGTGCGTCGACAGGTTCGCAAGCTCGAGGCGCTTCTCGTCGAGCGTCCCGAGAACCGCGGGAAGCGCGAGATGGAGGTGCTCCACCGTGAGGACGATCCGTCCGGTGAGGAAGCGCGACGCCTTCACGCCCGGCAGACCGGCAAGCGACGCCGCCAGCGCGTCGCGCGCCTCGTCCTCGGCCGGCGCCGACGCGAGCGAGATCTCCACGATCTGGCTGCCGCCGAGCGAGTCGATGAGCTGCTTCGGCGTCCCGAGCGCGATCATTTTGCCGTGGTCGATGACGCCGACGCGATCGCAGAGCCGCTCGGCCTCGTCCATGTAGTGGGTCGTGAGCAGGACGCTGCCGCCCTGCTCCTTGAACGCGAGGACGACGTCCCAGAGCATCCGGCGCGACTGGGGATCGAGGCCGGTCGTCGGCTCGTCGAGGAAGAGGAGCTTCGGATCACCGACGAGCGCACAAGCGACGGCGAGGCGCTGGCGCTGGCCGCCAGAGAGCGTGTCGTACTTCGCGTGCTCCTTCTCGCGGAGGGCGACGAGATCGATCACCTTGTCCACGTCGCGCCCCTCGATGAAGAAGGAGCGGAACAGCTTGATCGTCTCGCGGACGGTCAGCTTGTCCGGCAGGTTCGTCTGCTGGAGCGAGACGCCGAGGCGCTCGCGGAGCCAACGCTCGTCGGTCTCCCAGCGATGCCCGAGGATCTCGACGGTGCCGCCCGAGGGTTGGAGGAGCCCCTCGAGGATCTCCACCGTCGTCGTCTTCCCTGCCCCGTTTGGTCCGAGCAGCCCGAAGCACTCGCCGACGCGGACCTCGAGGTCGAGCCCGTCGACCGCAACGACGTCTTCGTAGGACTTCTGCAACCCCTTGCAGCGGATCGAGAGCTCAGTTCTGGCGGAGCCCTCTCTGGGCAGAGGCTCCGTCGCGGCGCCGTGCATGCGGCCGAGCAGCCTAGCATAGCACCTCCGGGTCGAGGGCGCCGCTCGGTGCGACCGGCAGCACCAGACGGCCCCCGCGGCCGGTCGCATCGCAGGAACGTCCCGCCTCGAGCGCGCTCGCCAACGAGTGGGTGGTCGAGCTCCGACGCGCCTCGGTTATCATCGCGCCACCATGGCGAGCCCCCTCACCTCTTCACCCGCGTGGCAGGCCCTGTCGAAGCATCACGAGACGATGAAGAGCGTGCACATGCGCGACCTCTTCGCGTCGGATCCGGGGCGCTTCGCGCGACTCTCGCAGGATTCCTGCGGCCTCTTCGTGGACTATTCGAAGCACCGCGTCACCGACGAGACGATGGCGCTCCTGTTCGCGCTCGCGAAGCAAGCCGAGGTCGAGCGGTGGCGCGACCGCATGTTCGCCGGAGAGCGCATCAACTTCACCGAGGACCGGCCCGTGCTGCACGTGGCGCTCCGGAACCGCGGCGACCGCGCGATCCTCGTCGACGGCAAGGACGTGATGCCCGACGTGCGCGCCGTGCTCGCCAAGATGCGCGCCTTCAGCGATCGCGTCCGGTCGGGCGCCTGGAAGGGCCACACCGGCAAGTCGATCACGCACATCGTCAACATCGGGATCGGAGGCTCCGATCTCGGGCCGGTGATGGTGACCGAGGCGCTCGTGCCGTACCACGAGCGTAGAATCCGCCCGCACTTCGTCTCGAACGTCGACGGCACCGCGATCGCCGAGGCGCTGCACGCCGTCGATCCGGAGCGCACGCTCTTCATCGTCGCGTCGAAGACCTTCACCACCCAGGAGACGCTCACGAACGCGCACACCGCGCGGGTGTGGCTCCTCGCGCAGCCCGGGTTCGACGAAAGCGCAGTCGCCAAGCACTTCGTCGCGCTCTCGACGAACGAGAAGGAGGTCCGCGCCTTCGGGATCGACCCCGAGAACATGTTCCCGTTCTGGGACTGGGTCGGCGGCCGTTACTCCCTCTGGAGCGCGATCGGCCTCTCGATCGCGATCATGATCGGGATGGACGCCTTCGAGGAGCTCCTCGGCGGCGCCTACGAGATCGACGAGCACTTCCGGACCGCGCCGCTGGAGCGGAACATCCCGGTCATCCTGGGCATGCTCGGGATCTGGTACGCGAACTTCTTCGGCGCCGAGTCGCACGCCATCCTCCCCTACGACCAGTACCTCCACCGCTTCGCGGCGTACTTCCAGCAGGGCGACATGGAGTCGAACGGCAAGCGCGTCGACCGTCACGGCGGCGCGATCGCGGGCTACACCACGGGACCGATCGTCTGGGGCGAGCCGGGCACGAACGGACAGCACGCGTTCTACCAGCTGATCCACCAGGGGACGCGCCTCGTCCCGTGCGACTTCATCGCGCCGATCGAGTCACACAACCCGCTCGGTCGTCACCACGACATCCTCCTCGCGAACTTCTTCGCCCAGACGGAGGCGCTGATGCGCGGGAAGACCGAAGCGGAGGCACGCGCGGAGCTCGTGGCCTCCGGCATGTCGAAGGAGCGCGTCGACCTGCTCACCCCGCACAAGGTCTTCCCCGGCAACCGCCCGACGACGTCGATCCTCGTCCAGAAGGTCACGCCGCGCACGCTCGGCGCGCTCATCGCGGCCTACGAGCACAAGATCTTCGTCCAGGGCATCGTCTGGAACATCAACAGCTTCGACCAGTGGGGCGTCGAGCTCGGCAAGCAGCTCGCAAACGCGATCCTCCCCGAGCTCGAGTCCACCGGCCGCGTGACGACGCACGACGCCTCGACCAACGGCCTCATCGACCTCTACAAGTCACGTCGCGGCCGCTGACGCCCCGGACGGACGACCACCGCTCCGATCGCGCAGACGCACGCCCCTGAGTCACGCCTCGATCACTGATGCACCGGCCGGACGACGACTGCTCCGACAGCGCAGACGCCCGACGCCTTCACCACGCGGTGTTGATCGACGAGTGGCCCCGACGGACGCGCTCACGCGCCCGTACAAGCGAAGAGAACGAGGGATTTTACAGGGAGACAGCGAGACAGCGGTCTCCCCGTCTCCCTGTGAAATCTCTCTTTCTCTCGTCCCCCTTCGCGAACGACGCGGGGCGCCTCCGTCCTGCGCGTCGTCGCCGCGCGAGCCCGCTCGCTAGCGAGTCCCGTTCGCGCCCATCACGAGAGTCGTCACCATCGTGCCGATGGCGAGAGCCGTTCATCACGAGAGCAGCAGCTCGCTCATCACGAGAAGCAGTTCCGCATCGCGCCCATCACGAGAGCAGCTTCCCCCCCAGCTCGCTCATCCGAGCGCGATTCCCCCATCGCGCCGGCGTGACGCGGTCAGACGGCGTCGACGTCCTTCGTCTTGTCGAGCAGGCTCGGAAGCTCGCCACGGAGGCGCTTCTGCCACTCCCGGCTCTCGGCGACGTGGGCGCCCTCAGGGCAGAGCTCGCGGTACCGATCGAGGCGAGCGACGGCCTTCATGAGATCGGCCTTCGACTCGGCGCGCGCCGCCGCGAGCGTCGCGCTGAAGTACGCGTCGTCGAGCACGAACGGATCGAGCTCCTTCTCGGCGCGGTTCTTCTCGATCGCGAGCTCGAAGTCGACCACAGCCTCCACGTACTGCTCCGAGAGCTCGTACGCGGTCCCGCGGTCGAAGAGCGGCTCGGGGCCGGTGTTGCCTCCGTCGATCTCCTCGGTCGCCGCTGCGATCGCCTCCTCGTAGTCACCCTGCTCGATGTGCTTCTTCGCGAACGACATTCCGTAACGGCCAGCCATGATGGCGGCGACGCTAGCGGAAGCGGCGGCACGCCTCAATCCGCACCAGCGGATCCGGCCCCGTCCTTGGTCGCGACACGCGCACGGACGACCGGTACATTGGCTCGCGATGAAGGCGATCTTCGTTACGGGGGCAGCGTCCGGGATCGGACGCGCGACGTCGCTTCTCTTCGCAAGGCGGGGCTTCAAGGTCGGCTGTTACGACGTCGACGTCGAGGGCGTACGCCGCGTCGCCGACGAAATCGTCGCCGCGGCGGGCAAAGACGCGTGCTGCCACGGCCGCATCGACGTGACGAACGAGGAGGCCTGGTCGGCGGCCCTCGCCGACTTCGAGTCCCAAGCGCATCGCATGGACATCCTGTTCAACTGCGCGGGCATCATGCGCACCGGCCACTTCCAGGACGTCACGCCCGCGGAGTGCAGGAGGCAGCTCGACGTCAACGTGATGGGCGTCATCCTGGGCATCCAGAAGAGCCTCCCCGTGCTCGAGCGCACGGCCGCGGAGGAGGGCCAGAGCACGATCATCAACATGTCGAGCGCGTCGGCGACGTACGGGCAGCCCGAGCTCGCCGCCTACTCCGCATCGAAGTTCGCCGTCCGCGCGCTCACGGAGGCGCTCGACATCGAGCTCCGGCCGAAGAGGATTCGCGTCTGCGACGTGATGCCGAGCTACGTCGCGACGCCGTTGGTCGAGACACAAACCCACCGGCCCCGCTCGCTCCATCGCCTCGGCGTGAACCTCACTGCCGAAGACGTCGCCGCGGTGGTGTGGAAAGCCGCCCACGGGCGCGGCCTCCACTACATCCCGCAGGCAAACGTCGCCGTCATGAGCCGCGTCGGCGGACTACTGCCGGAGGTCGGACGCGTGCTCATGCACCAGATCGCGAAGCGCTGAGCCGCGAGCTCGGGCTGACAGGATGCGCGCGCGAGCGCGTCAGGCTGGGAGAGCTTCGAAGCAATCGCAAGCCCGTCCGCAAGCCAAGGCTACGATTCCGTCGTTCGGTGGTCCGTCACCTTCAGGGCACGTTCGCGACCTCGACGTCGTCGATCCAGCCGCTCCAGCTCCCGGTGGGAAAGTGCACGATGCCGACGTCGATCGCCGCGCTGGTCGTGTAGTGCGCGTTCGCCGCCGGATCGAGATCGCGTGGACCGATTGCGACAGTCCCATCGACCTTGAGCGTGAGCCGGCCGTGCCCCGCACCGGTCATGGTCGGCGGCTCGATCACGAACTCGATGAGATGCCATTGGTTCACGCTGATGAGGGCGGTGCCGATGTTCATCTCGGGTATGGGGCCGCCGACGCGGACGTTTATCGTTTCGCCCATGTACGCGTAGTAGCCAAAGCCGCTGGCGTAGTTGAACTTGACCACCGATGGGCCGGCCCCCGTGCGCGCGGGCCGGAACTGAAACCGGAATGCGACCGCCGACGGCCCGACGGTCACGACCTTGTGCAACGAGAGGTTGGCAAGCGGGCCGGTCGACGCGTCGGCAACGAGCGAGAGCGAGCTCGGCGCCGATCTCGAATGCGACGAGTCGATCAACCCGATGGCGCCGGGCAACGTCGTCGAGTCCCAGAGCGCCGCGAGTGGTGTCGTTCGGTCGAAGTCGTCGCAAAAGAGCGCCGTCGTGCGCCCCGCGCAGTACGTGGTGCTCGCGTCGAAGGCGGAATCCGCCCCCGCATCGCCGGCAGTCGCGTCGAGTGCCGGTGCGTCTACGGAAGCGTCACCGCCCCCGTCCGACTCGTTGTCGGACATTCCCCCGCTCAAGCCCGCCGAATCCACGAGGAGCGCGCAGCCCGCTACGAGAGAGAGCGCAAGCGGGACAAAACTACGTCTGACCACGAGCGCTCAATATCACGCCCAGATTGCGCGTCGGTGTGCCACGAGGCGCGCGCGGGCGAGCGCGTCAGACTGCGAGCGCTTCGAGCGCCATGCGCGTCCGGCCGACGATGATCTCGTCACCGGCGAGGAGCTCCTGCTCGCCCTTGATGCGAACGAAGACGCCCGTGCGCGAGCCCAGATCGGAGAGGACGATCGAGCCGGCCTGCTCCTCGACGAGGCAGTGCTGATCCTCGACGAGCGGGTCCGCCGTGAAGACGAAGTCGCCGATCGCCGATCCGATCTGCATCGTCGTGCCACGCGCCACGACGCACGCGCCCTTGGCGCCACCTTCGAAGAGCTGCACGACGCGGAACGACGAGGGCCACTTCGGCGACGAGTAGAAGTACGTCGGGCCGGGGCCGGGGCCGTCGTTCGGCTCGGGATTGCGCTCGATGAGGAGCACCTGATCGCCGACCATGAACTCGTCGCCGATCTCGAGCTCGACGGGCTGGCGAATGCGGAGGAAGACACCGTTGCCGGCCTCGAGGTCCACGAGCCACATCCGGCCCTTCTGCCAGCGGATCTGCGCCTCGCGCGGATGGCAGAAGCGCTCGTTCTCGAGGGAGATCGCGCCGTCACGCCCGATGATCGCGGCGTCGCCGAGCGGCTCGTAGTACGCGGGGCCGCCGGTGAGACTGCGGACGACGTTCAGCCGGAAGCGTGCCTTCTGCGAAGACCTGGGGACGGGCTTGCCGACGAGCTTCGAGATCGACGGCGACTCGGCGACGACCGGCGGCGGAGGAGCGGCGACCGCGGGCACGGCCGGGACCGACGGCGGCGTCATCGAGCGCACCGGCGCGGCGGCCTCGACGCGCTCCTCTTTCTTCGTGGCGAGCTTCTGCACCTCGAGGCGCGGCGGCTCCTCGAAGAGCTCCATGCCTCCCATGGCGCGTCCGGCGATGACCTCGTCGAACCGCCCCTCGCGCAGCATGATCGCCATCTCCATGTGCTGGCCCTTCATGAGGGCACGCACGTACTGGGCGATGTCGTCCCGCTTCACCTCGTTCGCGTAGATGCGCTTGTGGCTCTTGATGATGCGGCCACCGTCGGCGAAGAGGTGCGTGATGATGTGGGGGCGATCGAGGCCGGAGTCCTCGGTCTGGATGTGGAAGACCAGGCCGTTGAACTTGACGTTGTTGTTGAAGCCGACCTGCGCCCGCATGAAGTTCGGGCGTGCGATCTGCTTCTCGAGCTTGCTGATCTCCTCGGCGGTCCATCGCGCGATGGCCTCGTCGAGCGGACCGTGGTCCTTCGCGGAGATCCCCTCCATGCGCTCGAACGCGAGCTGCGCGAGCTGAGAGCCGGGATCTAGGCGGAACGCCTCCGCGAGGAGCTCCTGCCCGTCCTTGTCGTTCGGGCCGTTCGCGGCCCAGGAGCAAAGGAGCGCGACCGCTTCGTCGCGTCGTTCCTTGCCGACCAGCCATCGCGCGACCTTGGCCGCCGAACTCCGAGACATGTTCGAGGACATCATCAATGGGCCCCCGCGTCCGTGCAAGCCCCTTTCGTCAGCTCCGAACGAGAAGCTCCAGCGCGCGCTTCGGCTACCGTTTTCTCACGATGGCGGGCGCCGTCCGTCGCGGGCGACTTTCTACGTCTTGTCCGGCGTCGCTTCGGTGTCGCTTCGGTCTTGCCTCGGGTCTTCGGCGCTCCGGCAGCGGCTGACCTAGAACCGACCTCGGCCTATAGCGGTGCTCACTTGGAGTGACCTCCGATTCACGCCCGCCCGTTGGGCGAGCGGGCGTGAATCTCCGGTCAAAGCGAGTACGTGTGAGCCGACCGCTTCGAGCTTTCAGGATCGGCGCAACTGAGTTGCGCCTTAGCTCCGGCCTCGTGCGCCGTGGACGGCGGCGTAGAGCGAGACGCCGCGGACGTTCTCGTCGACGCGGAGCGGCACCTTGAGCGACGGCAGCGCGCGCTGCTCGCAGTCGGTGCGCTCGCAGAGGCGGCAGGTGACGCCGACCGGAACGCAGGTGTCGGGGCTCGTGATGTCGATCCCGTCCGAGTACACGAGCTCGCGAGCGTGCTCGACCCGACAGCCGAGGCCGATCGCCTGGACCGGGTGCTGCGAGTGATAGCCGCCCGAGTCCTTCTGGATGGTGCGCGCGATGCAGAAGTACTCCTTCGCATCGGGCATGCGCGAGAGCTGGATGCGGATCATCCCGGGGGTGAGGAACGCGCTGAAGACATTCCATCGCGGACACGCGCCGGAGAAGCGCGCGAAGCGGATCCCGGACGCGCTGAAGCGCTTCGAGATGTTCCCGGCCACGTCGATCCGCATCATGTGGAACGGAACGCCCTCCGCGCCGGGACGACGGAGCGTCGTGAGCCGGTGACACACCTGCTCGAAGCCGACGCGGAAGCGCCGGCCGAGCACGTCGATGTCGTAGCGCTCCTGCTTTGCCGCCTCGAGGAACGCCGCGTACGGCATGAGCACCGCCCCGGCGAAGTAGTTCGCGAGCGTGACGCGCGCGAGGCCGCGAGACTCCTCCGTCGTCAACCGCGCCTCGGCGGTGATCCGGTCGATCAGCGCTCCCTGCGTCATCACCGCGAGCTGGTGCGCGAGCTGGAACGTGCGGCTGCGCGTCGGGAGGAGCTCGGAGAGGACGAGCAGCTTGCGGTGGGGATCGTAGCGGCGGAGGACGCCGCGCTCCGAGCCCCAGCGCGCAATCTGGACTTCGATGCCGAGATGCTTCTCGAGATAGCGAATGAGGCCGGGGTAGAGATCTTCGCTCGTCAGCTTCGCCCGCGACGCGATCGCCTCCGCGGCGGCCTCGAGATCCGGGAAGTGGTTCGAGGAGCGTTGGATGAAGTCCGTCACCTCTTCGCTCGGGAGGTGCGCGCCCGGCGAGGCAAGCTCTTCGCCGTCCGAGAGGCGGGACGAGAGATCATCGGCGGAGGACCGCGCGGCTTGATAGGCGCGATAGAGCGACAGCACGGCGCGCGCGGCGCTCGGGCTCGCGACGGCCAGCTCACGCACGTCGACGGAGGTGAGGTCCTGCTCCTCGAACAGCGGATCGGCGAACGCCTCGGTGAGATCGGCAACGAGCCGCGCGTCTTCGTCGGTCGCGAACGAATGGACGTCGACGCTGAAGAGCTGCGCGAGCTTGATCAGCAGGTTCGCCGGGAGCGGTCTGCGGTTGTTCTCGATCAGATTCAGGTAGCTCGGCGAGACGCCCAGCTTGTCCGCGAGCTGCACCTGACTGAGCGCTTCACGGCGCCGGAGGGCTCGAACCTTCGCTCCGAACCGCGGCGCTTCGGCAGTTTGACGCAGGGGCATTTCTCATCTCCGGGGCGAGCTTGTCATTGACACAATTTACAGCGCTACAGCGTGTCATTGACAACATAAAACCACTGTTTCCCAAGTACCTATAACCAATCTTGACTGCGATGAGCTCTCACCGCAATCTCCTAACACGTTGCATCAACGCGAAGTTAGAGTGCGGATATGACGACCCCCGTTCCCACCTACTCCCTCCGTGCAACACCGGCTCCGGGACAGGACGCCGTCCTCACCCCGGAGGCCCTCGCGTTCGTCGTGGATCTCGTCCGGACGTTCCGCCCGCGGGTCCAGGAGCTCCTCGCGAAACGCGCCGACCGGCAGAAGGACTTCGACTCGGGCAAGGCGCCTGCGCTCCTCCCCGAGACCGCGGACATCCGCGCCGGCGATTGGCGCTGCGCTCCGGTGCCGGAGGTGATCGCCGACCGTCGCGTCGAGATCACGGGACCGGTCGATCGGAAGATGATCATCAACGCGCTCAACTCCGGCGCGAGCGTCTTCATGGCGGACTTCGAGGACGCCACCACGCCGACCTGGCAGAACCTCATCGAGGGCCAGAAGAACCTCTACGACGCCGTCCGCCGGACGATCTCGTTCGAGCAGCCCGGGAAGGCCGGCGCTCCGGCGAAGAAGTACGCGCTGAACGCCGAGACCGCGGTGCTCTTCGTGAGGCCGCGCGGCTGGCACCTGCCCGAGAAGCACGTCCTCGTCGACGGGCAGACAGCCCCCGGAGCGCTCGTCGACTTCGGCCTCTTCTTCTTCCACAACGCGAAGGAGCAGATCGCCCGCGGCGCCGGTCCCTTCTTCTACCTGCCGAAGATGGAGAGCCACCTCGAGGCGCGGCTCTGGAACGACGTCTTCCTCTTCGCGCAGGACCGCCTCGGGATCCCGCGCGGGACGATCAAGGCGACCTGCCTCATCGAGACGCTGCCCGGCGCGTTCGAGATGGACGAGTTCCTCTACGAGCTCCGCGAGCACTCCGCGGGCCTCAACTGCGGGCGCTGGGACTACATCTTCAGCTTCATCAAGAAGCGCGCGAACGACAAGACCGCGCTCTTGCCCGATCGCGGCGAGGTCACGATGGACAAGGCGTTCCTCGACGCCTACGTGACCCTCCTCATCGAGACCTGCCACCGCCGTGGCGTCCACGCGATGGGCGGCATGGCCGCGCAGATCCCGATCAAGAACGACCCCGCCAAGAACGAGCAGGCGCTCGCGAAGGTGCGCGCGGACAAGCTCCGCGAGGTGACGAAGGGCCACGACGGCACCTGGGTCGCGCACCCGGGCCTCGTCCCGATCGCGAAGGCGATCTTCGACGAACACATGCCGCAGAAGAACCAGCTCGACAAGCGGCCCTCCGCGAAGATCACGCGTGAGGACCTCCTTCGCCCGCACGAGGGGAAGCGGAGCGACGCCGGCCTCCGCCACAACATTCGCGTCGGCATCCAGTACCTGGAGGCGTGGCTCCGTGGTCAGGGCTGCGTCCCAATCTACGACCTGATGGAAGACGCCGCGACCGCCGAAATCTCGCGCGCGCAGGTCTGGCAGTGGATCCATCACGCCGCGCCGCTCGACGACGGCTCGGTCGTCTCCCCCGAGCGCTTCGAGCGCACGGTCGCGGAGGAGATGAAGCGGATCGAAGACGAGGTCGGCAACGCCCCCTTCTCCGCCGGAAAGTTCGACGAGGCCTGCGAGCTCTTCGTGCGCCTCTCTCTGGCTCCTCGATTCGAGGAGTTCCTCACCCTCCCCGCCTACGAGCTCGTGACCCGCGACCCACTCGAGGCATGAAGTTCGCCCGCTGACCCAGGAGAGTCCCATGAGCGCCGCCCGCACCGACGTCCTCGATCAATCGCAGAGCGACCATCGCGAGCTCGTATCGCATGATTCACGCGATGCGCTCCACGCCAAGCGCTTCGACGGTATCGTCCGCGCCTACGCCAAGTCCGATGTCGAGCGACTTCGGGGCTCGTTCAAGATCGACTACACGATCGCGACACTCGGCGCGAAGCGCCTCTGGGAGCTTCTCCACACCGAGTCGTACGTCCACGCGCTCGGCGCGCTCACCGGCAACATGGCGGTGCAGCAGGTGCGCGCGGGTCTGAAGGCGATCTACCTCTCCGGCTGGCAGGTCGCGGCCGACGCGAACACCGCGGGCCAGATGTACCCCGACCAGAGCCTCTACCCGGTCGACAGCGTCCCGACGGTGGTGAAGAAGATCAACGCCGCCCTCCTCCGCGCGGACCAGATCGAGCATGCGGAGTCTTCAACCACGGGAGAGCGACGGCGCGAGCGTCACTGGCTGGCGCCGATCATGGCGGACGCCGAGGCTGGCTTCGGCGGCCCGCTCAATGCCTACGAGCTGATGAGGTCGATGATCGAAGCGGGCGCTGCCGGCGTCCACTTCGAAGACCAGCTCGCGAGCGAGAAGAAGTGCGGTCACATGGGCGGCAAGGTCCTCGTCCCGACCGCTGCGTTCATCCGCACCCTCACCGCCGCGCGCCTCGCCGCGGACGTCTGCGACGTGCCCACGCTCCTCGTCGCGCGCACCGACGCCGACAGCGCCAAGCTCCTCACGAGCGACATCGACGAGCGCGATCACCCGTTCATCATCAAGGGCGAGCGCACCGCCGAAGGCTTCTACCGGATCAAGAGCGGCGTCGAGACGGCGATCGCCCGCGGCCTCGCCTACGCGCCGTACGCGGACCTCGTGTGGTGCGAGACCTCGACGCCCGACCTCGCGCAGGCGAAGAGGTTCGCCGAGGGGATCAAGAAGGAGTTCCCGAACAAGCTCCTCGCCTACAACTGCTCGCCGTCGTTCAACTGGAAGAAGCACCTCGACGACGCGACGATCGCCAAGTTCCAGCGCGAGCTCGGCGCGATGGGCTACAAGTTCCAGTTCGTCACCCTCGCGGGCTTCCACGCGCTCAACTACGGGATGTACGAGCTCGCGCGGAAGTACAAGGACGGCGGGATGGCCGCATACTCGGAGCTCCAGCAGGCCGAGTTCGCTGCCGAGAAGGACGGCTATTCCGCGACGCGACACCAGCGCGAGGTCGGCACCGGCTACTTCGATCAGCTCGCCGAGGTGATCTCGGGCGGCAAGGCCTCCACGCTCGCGCTCGAGGAGTCGACCGAGGCGCACCAGTTCTGATCGACCGCACGGTTCGTCGCTCGCTCGAAGGCCGCGACCAGCACTGCTGGCGCGGCCTTCCGCGTTTCTAGGTACGGGCTCTCGAGCGAGGCACGCGCGCGCCTTCGTTACAGGAGGAGCTCTCGAATGAGCGCGTAGAACGACGTGGCCGCGTGGAACGACCACCCGAGATGCGTCGAGCAGCTCCGGCAGAGCTCGACCTGCCAGGCGTAGCCGGGAAACCACGTCCACACCGCCGAGCGCTCGCCTTCGGCGACGCACCCGGGCGCCGCCGCCCAGCAGCCGACGACGTACCGGATCCCCGAAGGGTTGAGGAAGCAGTGCTCATGGCTCCCGTTCACGACGAGCCGTGCGGCCTCGCGTACGACGCGCGCACCGCACGAAGCGCACCGTAGCCACCGCTCCTCTTCCTCCGTCGCCTCGGGCTCATCGCCGCCCTCCGGACGCGCCGCGGGCGTTCCAGGCCCCGGGCGCCCACCTCGACGGGCAGCACCACCTTCGCGGAGCCAGCTCCGACCGACGTGGACACCGTCCGCCGTGACTCGCCTCCGCCCGCTCGGGCTGATGCCGCACACCCTGGAGCACGGCTCGACGCGCTCACGTCCGGTCGCATCGGTAGCGACGGCCCGGAGAATGCTTACTTCGGGTGAGGTCGGAGAGAGAGAGCGTGTCGTCATGCTGTGCACCTTCTGCAGATCTCCAGCCGCGCACCCTGCGACCGGCTGCCAGTACGGGCCGAGCACGCTCGCGTGTCGTGCGTGCGTCGAGGCGTTCTGGGTATGGGTGCGATCGCACACGAACAAGCGCACGCGCAGCGGCCCGGAGACGGCGCTGACCTTCTACGAGGCGGCGACGCTGTACTCGAGGTCCTTTTCGAGCGCGAGCGGGACCGGCCCATCGCGCGTCCCCCGCCGATAGCCGCGCGCGCCGCGGCCACATGTGGGCCCGCCCCTCCGGCCACGACCGACGACGATCTCGCGACCCTCGAGGCGATCGCGGGGACGCCGTCGGCGCGGCCCTTGGTAGGATTGGCCCGATGGCCGACCCACGGAAGCCAAGAGACCGAGAGAAGACCCCGGCGCTCGCATCGCGAACATCCACGCTCGTGCCACCTGCGGGAGGGGCTGCGCGCGGGGAGAAGGCGGCCGACCTCGCTAGCACCGTCCGGATGAGCTCGGCGCCGCGCGAGGTTGCCGCGCCGCCGCCGCGCGCCGCGGGGAAGAGCGTCGAGCTCTTCGTCATCGACGAGACGCAACTCCCGGGCGCCGACCGGAAGCCATGGCGCGCGGCCGAGATCTGGACGAAGCGGCGCGTCTACGGGCTCGACTCGACGTTCAAATGCATCGAAGTCCTCGATCGAGAGACCGGACGCCCGGAGCTCGGGCATGAGCTCCTCGGCGCTCGCCTCGGCGGAGGCCGGCTGCGCGAGCAGGACACGGTGCGCTTCAGCTATCCGCTCCCGCTTCCGGGCATGGAGGCGATGTTCATGAAGGCGCGCAAGCACGGCTACACGTCCGTGGTGGAGCGAATGATCGTGCGCATCCGCGTGCTCCACACATCGGCCGACGAGGCCCTCCCGACCTGGAACGAGATCGCGAGCCGCTGGTCGGAGCCGCCGTCGGCGTGATCGGGAGGCGGAGGAAGATGACAACCACCCGCAGTGGTGCGCCTTCGGCGCGCGTCGATGCCCAGTGAGCTGTAGAATGCCGCCAGTGTCCTCTCTTCGCTCGCTCTCGCTTCTCGTCCTCGCAGGTCTCCTCGCGTCCGGCTGCAGTCGAACGGAAAGCAGCTCCTCGGCCGGCCCCGACCCCGCCGACCCGCCGGGGCACGCGAAGCCCGCCGCGAACGACACCAACACCGGCGCGCCGCTCGTCCTGGCGCGCGGCGTCCGCTTCGTGAAGCCCGGCGAGGGCGAGGTCGCCCAGCTCGTTCGCGCCGAGCGTGAGAAGGCCGCGGCCGACGGGCGGGAGATCATCGTCTACGTCGGCGCGAAGTGGTGCGAGCCGTGCCAGCGCTTCCACCAGGCAGCTCAGCGCGGCGAGCTCGACGCCGACTTCCCCGAGCTGTCGATCGTCGAGTTCGATCTCGACGAAGACCGCGACCGGATCAACGCCGCCGGTTACACGTCGAAGCTGATCCCGCTCTTCGTGAGGCCCGGCCCCGACGGCCGCGCGTCGGAGCGGCGCTTCGAAGGCGGCGTGAAGGGCGAGCGGGCCGTCGCGCACATCACCCCGCGCCTCCGCAAGCTGATCGAGAAGTAGCGCGGCCCTAATACCCGGACACCATGAGTTCGACCGGTTCGTTCCGCCCCCACGACATGCGAGGGGGCGGAACGAACCTCCCGTCATCGCACAGCCTTGTGTCCGGGAGTTTCGTTCTCATGGTCGTACCTCAACCCATCGAAATCGATGGGTCGAGGTACTAGGCGGCGAGCCCGAACGCCGCGACGCCGCGGCTCCGCAGCTCCTGACGAAGCGACGGCGCCTTCGCCGGCGCAGCGAGCAACCGCGCGAGCAGGTCCGCGGCCCATTCGTCGAGCATCGACGAGCCGCACGCGTCGAAGTCGTCGCTCGTCCCGCGCAGGATCGCGCACCACGCGGATGTCACCGCCACGAACGCGGGCGCGACCCGAGCTCCGTCCCAGAGACCGGACTCCCGGAGGGCCTCGGCCGCGTCCGCATCGAGGATCTCGGGAAGACGCCCATCGAAGAGCAGTCCGGGCAGGAGCGATGCCACGTGCGGCGACCCTGCACCGATGGCGACGTCGGCCAACATGCACACGAGCACGGTGAACGGATCGTCGGGAGCCGGCGGCAGCACGCTCGAGTCGTGGAGCGACACGTCGTTCGCGGCGACCTCTTCGAACACCGGCGTCGCGCCCCCGGCGGCACCGGCCTCCACCGCGTCGACCTCGACGTCATGGCGCCCAGCTGCGAGCACCACCTCGCTCACCGCAGGCGGAGGCGGCTCGCGCAACGGCTGATCGAGCACATCGGCCACGGCCTCGACCGCGACAGCCTCGATGCCCTCGACCACGTTGCTGGCGGCGACCACATCGAGCGAAGCTGCGTCCACGACGGCGGGAGTCGTCATCGTAGCCGCTTGTTCGACGACGACAGGCACGGCGACCGCGGCGTCCTCCGCGGTCATCCCCTCGACGCTCGCCTCGACCGGCTCGAGCTCTTCGACGACGATCGGCTGCGCCCCGGCGTCTTCCTCATCGTCTTCCGGCGGCGCGAGCGAGTCGTACTGGGAGACGATCGGCGCGACGGTCGACGCGATCACGTCGGCGGGAGCAGCGGCGAGCGCTGGCTCCTCGATCGCCTCCGGCGCAGACTCGTCGAGGAGAGCGGCGACGTCGATCGCCGACTCCTCCACCATCGAAGCGACGACGTCGATCGCCGACTCCTCCACCATCGAAGCGACGACGCACGGCGCCGCTTCGATCGCCTCCAGCGCATGCTCCTCGCGCGAAGCCAAGACGTCGGTCGCCGCCGGGTCGGTCGCCAGCACGCTCGGCCTGTGTGGAGGCTCGCTCGAACATGCGCGCTCCGGCTGCGGTCGTCCGGTCGGCTCGGCGCAGACCCAGATGACACCGCGATGAAGGGCGGGATTGTCGTTCGGGAACTCCGACGCGAGCTTAACCACATCCACCTCCACTACCCGACACTAACGGGCACCTGGAGGACGGCCAAAAAAGCAGGCCTTCGTGGTGAAGGCGCGCCTGGCCCGATTAGAAGCTTCCGCGCGGGCCGGCGCCCTCGATCCTCGCGGGTGCCCGCGTGATGGTCGGCGGGTCCGTCCGCAAGATCGTCTCCTCGCCGGTCGTGAACACGTTCTCGAAGGTGATCGGCCCGTGGTCGCCCTGCAGATCGAGCCACGCCGCGGTCCCGGCGAAGTTGGAGTCCTTGATGATGTGCGGGCCCTCGACGCTCGCCGCGTAGATGGTGATCCCGTAGATGTTGTCCTCGCTCGTGACGTGGTCGATCTCGAGCCTGCCCGGCGGGCGCTTCTCTTCGTCCTTCGACACACCGAGGTGCGGGCCGCAGTGCGCTCCCCGGAGCGTGGAGTAGCTCAATTTGAGCGATGTCCCGCCGTACATCGACACGAGGTCGAGACCGTTCTTCGCCTTGAGGACGGAGTCCTCGATCTCGGCCTCCCCGCCCTTCTGGACCATGATGCCTTCGTTCGTGTTGGCCTCGTAGTCCAGGAACTTCGCGATGAGCTTACCGAAGACCTCGGAGACGCTCACCTCGAACTCCCCGAGCTGCGTCGGCGTCGTCGCCTTCACGCGCGTGAGGTTCATGGTCGACCCGGCGCCGACGAGGAAGGGGCGAACCGTCGCAAGGATGCTCGCGTTGGTGATGTTCACCGTCCCGGCGCCCTTCGTCGTCTCGTAGCCGACCTCCGCGTTCTCGATGTCGAGACCGTCGATGTCGAGCCGGCCGTTCTGAGCGACCTGGATTCCACGCCAACGCGGACAGGCGATGCTCGCGTGCTCGTTGCTCGACTCGACGCGGATCGCACCGCCGACCTGGATGAGCACGGACTCGGAGCACGTAATCTTCGCGCCGGGCTCGATCTCCACGGTGGCGCCCTCGAAGATCCGGATCACCCCCGTCAGCTTCAGGCCGTCCTTCCAGACCTCGTTCGTCCGGATGTCGCCCACCTTCGTGTCCACCTTCACCTTGTCGTCTTCCGACGACGAGCACGAGCTGATGGCGAGGGCGACGAGCGGCAGCAGAGCGAGACGTCGAAGCATGTGCATCATACTAGCAAGAATCGATCGCGCGTTTCGTGCGGTTCGGTGCCCGGCTCGAGCACGCGCCTCGCGAGCGTCCGGCCTTGCAACGGAATCGTCCGTCTGGAATCGTGAATTACATCGTGCCCAACGCATTCATTTCTGGCACCGGCTTCTACGTACCGCCTCGTCGTGTGACCAACGAGGACCTGCGAACCCAGTACGGCGTCGACACCACCCACGAGTGGATCCACAAGCGGACCGGCATCGAAGAGCGGCGCTACTCGGAAGAAGGCGTCGCCACGAGCGACCTCGCCCTGCAGGCCGCAGAGGCGGCCATCAAGCGCGCCGGGATCGCGAAGACCGACCTCGACATGATCATCTTCGCGACGCTCTCACCGGATCATGCGTTCCCCGGCTCGGGCGTCTACCTCCAGCAAAAGCTCGGACTCTGCGAAGGCCCGAATGCGAAGTTCGTCCCCGCGCTCGACGTCCGGAATCAGTGCTCCGGCTTCCTCTATTCGCTCGGCACCGCCACCTCGATGGTGAAGTCGGGAGCCTGCAAGCACGTGCTCGTCGTCGGAGCCGAGACCCACTCGGCCGCGATGGACCTGACGACGCGCGGCCGCAACGTGGCCTCGCTCTTCGGCGATGGCGCCGGCGCCGTCATCGTGAGCGCCACCGAGGAGGACCGCGGCGTCCGCTCCTGGACGCTCGGCGCGGACGGGCGCTTCGCCGACGCGCTCTCCCAGAAGATCTGGGACATCCGCCGGCGCCCGTTCATCCCGCAAAACGCCGAGGGTTGGGGTCAGGTCTCGCCCGACGCCATGTGGGCGCAGATGGAAGGCAAGCTGGTCTTCAAGAACGCCGTCGAGCGCATGATGACGGTGCTGATGGAGGCCTGCATCGACGCCGGCTGCACGGGGCAGGACATCGACATGTTCTTCTTCCATCAGGCGAACATGCGCATCAACCAGTTCATCCAACAGCAGCTCGGGATCCCGGACGAGAAGATCGTCCACAACATCCAGCGCTACGGGAACACGACCGCCGCGACGATCCCGATCCTGCTCGCCGAAGCCGAGGAGAGCGGAAAGCTTCGTCGCGGGATGAAGGTCGCGATGGTCGCGTTCGGCTCTGGATTCACGTGGGGAGCGGCGATCGCCGACTGGTGACGCCGGGCGATCCCGCCCCCGCTCGCGAGCCCGAGCTCGGGCTCACTGCCCGCAGAAGATTCCCTCGACGCGAACGAAGTGCTCCTTCTGGTTCGCGTCGCCGTTCTTCCTGAAGCAGTCGAACGCGCCGCCATCGGGATCGTTGTAGGTCGTACCGCAGACCTGACCGATCTTCCCTTCGTAGCTGGCGCAGGCGGATTGCTTCGCGCTGCCCTGACACTTCTGGAAGTCGGAGAACGTGGCATTCCCCGCCTGGAAGCAACCATCGCACGAATCGCGCTGGCACTGGATCGACGCTGCGTACGTCGCCGGGCACTCGCCCTCGTTCGGCTCGTTCCGCTCCAGCGCGAGGCACCCCGCAACGTTGAGCGTGTAGTAGTAGCGATCGCGGTGCCACTGGATCGGCCCGGTGTTGTCGGCGGGCTCGATGCAGGCTGCACACGCTTTGTTCGCGGCGTCCTCCGTCCAGGTCTTGCACGGGTTGCCTGCGTCCGGGCCTTGGTTGGTCAGGCACGCATCGAAGTACTGCCCGAGCTGCGGCGTCGAGCAGGCAGCGGACTTCGTCGGAGCCTTCCACGCCGGCTTGAACGTAGCGGGCAGCGACGGGGTGCACTCCACCGGCCCCTCCGCGTCCTTCCCGGTCGCGGCGCCGTCGGTGTTGAAGCCAGGCCCCGTATCGGCGAAGCCCGCATCGTTCTCGTTCTCGTTGAAGCTGCTCTCAGACTCGCTCTCGCACGCGACGACCGCCAGAGCGAGCGAACCAACGGTCAACGTGACGGACAAGAACGCGCGACTCTTGTGCAGGTGCATGAACAAGCTCCCTCTCGTCTTCATCTTCCCATCGATCGTCACGGGTCGTCGGCTGATGCATGAGCACGCGCGGCGATGGGCCTTCGGAACGACTGCACGTTCGACGCCACCAACATCGCTGGAGTCCCCACGCCCTCTCCGGGGACGGCGAGCCGTGCGCAAGAGGCGCCGCTCCCGATTGTGAGCCCTGGGCTTCGCTCTGACCACACTTCTCCAAAAGAGCTGTAATCCAGCGTCGGTGGACGCTCCTCCCGCCTGGATCACCCGAGGGGGAAAGAATGATCCAGGCTGAGGACGCGAGAACGCAGCGCCTCCAGCGACCCACATTGCGAATCGCGCCCAATTTCCCGGGTATCACGAGCAGTCGTGGTTGGCAGGGCTCATGCACATGAAAACCACAGCCCGACGGGCAGATCAGCAACGGCGGATTGGGGCGCTGTAGCTGGAAAACCCTGTCGAAGCGGAGGTTCTGACCATGATTGGATCCAGGGTTCTCGGAGCAGCATGCGCCGCTATCCTCATCAGCTCCCTCGCCAGCCTCGCGGGCTGCGGGACCGCCGACGAGAAGCCGGAGGGCGCCACCGCTCAGACCATCCAGGCGGCCAGCGTGTCGCTCGTCCTTCATGACGCGAAGGGAACGCGCGTTGGAGATGGCTCGGGCATCCTGATCGCGCCGCGCGTCGTCCTGACGTCGGGTCACCTCATCGCCGGCAACGCGCGCTGGACGGTCACTTCGGCCGACGGCAAGACGAAGGTGAACGGCGTGCGTGGCATCACGTACGACTGGATGAAATACGAGAGCAACCTCTCGCACCCGCGCAAGCACGACATCGGCGTCATCTACCTCGATCGCCCGATTCAGCTCGCGGCCTACCCCACGCTCTCCGATCAGCGGGTCACGGCGAACAGCAAGGGCACGCGCGTTCGCGGCACCGGCGCAGGCTTCGACCTCCTGCCGTCGAAGTTCGACCGCTTCCAGACCTTCCCCCATGCCTTCATCACGGACATCCCCCTCTCCGAGACCCTCGACACCGGCGGCGCGGTCGTCAACGAGAAGAACGAGATCATCGGCGTCGTCACCGGGCGCGGTCTCGACACCGGCAAGCTCCACATCGCTCGCGTGAACGATCTGGTGGGCTGGCTCTCGCCGAAGGCCGCCTGCGGGCACAAGTCGTCCAAGGCGCTGACGACCCGCACGTACGGCACGCCTCCGCCGAAGCCGGGCTGCGAGGAAGACGGCACCGGCACGTCGTCGAGCGGTGGCTCCTCGAGCGGCTCGTCGGGCTCCTCCGGCAGCTCGGGCTCGTCCGGCAGCTCCGGTTCCTCCGGCAGCTCCGGTTCGTCGGGTGACGGCAGCTCTGGCAGCTCCGGCTCCTCCGGCGGCGACGACGGCGTCCCGGGCAACTGCGACGACGGCGGCGGCGGCTTCAACTCGGACGGCTCGCCGAACCCCGGCGGCGGCGCCGGTAGCGACGGCTCTTCGAGCGGCAGCTCCGGCTCCTCGGGCAGCTCGGGCTCCTCCGGTAGCTCCGGCTCCTCGGGTAGCTCCGGCTCCTCGGGTAGCTCCGGCTCCTCGGGTAGCTCCGGCTCGTCAGGCTCCTCCGGTTCGTCGGGCTCCTCCGGTTCGTCGGGCTCCTCCGGTGCGTCGAGCTCGGGCAGCTCGGGTTCGTCGGGCGCCTCGAGCTCCGGGTCCTCCGGTTCGTCCGGCGCCTCGTCCTCGGGCTCGTCGGGCAGCTCCGGTTCCTCGGGTAGCTCCGGCTCCTCGGGCGCGTCGAGCTCCGGCTCGTCGGGCTCCTCGGGTAGCTCGGGCTCCTCGGGTAGCTCGGGCGCCGGGTCCAACGGCGGCGACGGCGACGGTGAGGTGTGCACCGGTCCGTCCGACAACCCGGATCTCTGCCCGCCCGAGCCCGATGGCTGCACCGGCGCGAGCTGTGGCGGCGGCTCGCCCGACAACTCGATCGACTACGGCGGCTGCAGCAGCTGCGGCGGCAGCTCGAACGACGGAACGATCATCCTTCGCTGATCGTCACGAGCCTCACCGAGCGCTCATCCCCGGCGCCGCGTCCCTCCCCAAGGACGCGGCGTCGCCGTTTTGTCCGCTGCACGTCGATCGCCGGCCCCGGTGCCTCTCGCCAGCGACCTGCTTCCAATCCGCCTCGCTTCTGATGGACGGTCCCACCGAAACGAGGTCGCTCACCCTCGGGCAAGCACGTCGGGCCGATCGCCCGCGACACGCGCTAGGCGTTAATCGTGTCGTTGTCGACGATGAGGCTCTGCCACGCACCGACGACCGCCCGAAGAACGCCGAGGCCGTCCACGCCGTCGTCATCGTCATCGATCGCTTCGTCCGTGACGTCGGCGATCTCCTCGATGCCCGGCGTCGGAAGCAGCATGTTCTGCATGAGCGTCTCGTCCGCGAGCTGCGGAGCGAGCTCGCCTCGGCGGAGCCGCGCGAGCGGACCGCGACGCGGGAGCGGCGAGCGCCTGCCGTGGAGGAAGCCCGCGAGCGCGGCGCGGGCCGCCGGTGAGATCCGATCGAAGATGACGCCGGCGGCGAGCCCGTCGTCCCCCGGACGGCGGCCATGAATGATGCGCGCGACGGTGGCCTCGAGGTCGATCCACATCCCGGGAATCGCGAACGAGACGATCAGCGACTCCCCCGTCAGCACGCGGGTGCGCAGCGGGAGCAGGAGCCCGTCGATGGAGATGTCGAGCGTGCGGTCCGCGATCAGCTTGAAGTCGTGCTCGCGTACGGCCTGGCAAGGCAACATCACCTCGCGCCGCGACGATTGCCGCGACTCGCGGATCGACCGCGACGGAGATGACGACACGGACGAGAACGAGGCGAACGAAGGAATGGCGACGGCGGTCATGTCTCGATGCTCCGGATGGTGGCAGCCCAGTCGATCCGCTGCGTGCGACGTGGGACCGGCGGTGGAACCCTGCGCAGGTGGCCGCGAAGGATGAGGCGCTTCACGTGCGGCAACGTCGAGAAGCGGAGGCCAACGCCCCTGCCCTTGTCGCCGGGCCTCCGGCCACGGATCACGCGCGCGACCCGTGCCTCGGTGTCGAACCAGATCCCGAGCGTGGTGGCCCGGAACGAGACGAAGACGTTCTCTCCCGGCTCGAGCTCGACGTCCGTCGCGACGAGCATCCCGTCGGGAGACACGTCGAGCGCCTTCTCCGCGACGAGGCTGAAGTCGCGCTCGCGGACGATCTGACACGTCATCGAAATCGCGTGCCGCACTTCGCGGCGTTCGTTCTTGCGGACGAATAGCGGCATGTGGGTGATCGTAAGTATCAGCCCAGCCCGACGGCCAACTTCGGTGCAGCCCCGCCGGCGAAGCCCGCACCCCTCGAGCCCCAGGGCCTGGCTAACGAGGTATCCACCATGCGGTCCCGCGGGGCGGCTGCCGCGGTCGCCGATCGACAGGAAAACTCGGTAGATGCGGGGTGGTCGAGAGCGTGGTCCAGTGCAGAGCGCGGTGGCTCGTCGCTTGCTCCGTCGATCCCGCGCTGCCATGCGAGGCCCCTACGCGTACCGATCAGCCTCACGGGATGTCGTCGACGACGTCTCCGTGCAGGACTTCGCGTTCGCGGACACGGTCGTCGCCGGAGACCTCGACGAGGCCATTCCCCCGAGCGGGATCATGATCAGCAACCCCGCCGGTCACGCTCAGTGCCTGATGACGCCGCTCGCCTATGGCCCGCCCGCACCACCGCCCGGGATCGCGACGCGGGTGCAGCTTGCATGGGCCCGCCTACGCGATGGCCTGAAGACCTCGCGCGCCGAGATGAATGCTCTGTGGAGCGCGACCGCGTGTCTCGAGCACGTCCATGACGGTCAGGGTGCAATCGTCCACGAGGAAGACCCGCTCGCACGCGCTGCCACGGTGGGCCGTCGCGTCCGCACGTTCTTCTCCTTCTTCGAATGGGATCGCGCGGATCTCCTGCGCGCCGCGTGGATCGGGCTCGTCGTGTTCGTCATCGCCGCGACCGCAGGCGCGTTCGCGCTCGAGTCCAGCAGCACCGAAGCGATGCACCCGACGAATGGGACGACGAGCGGACCAATGAACGGCGTCACGGCACGTTGATGCTCGAATCAGCCTACATACCGCGAGCAAAGCTCGACTCGCACGACGAGGCCAGCCGCTCGGCGGACTTGCAACTGACGCCTCGGACGGGCACGATTCCATCATGATGGCTTCGCGAGGGCGAGCGATCGCCTCAGGCCTTGCCGCAGTGGTGATCGGGCTCGGGATCTTCGCGTGCGGTGACGACCCCGGCGACGAGGGCACCGGCCCGAACGGCACCCCGAACCCCGAGCCGCTCTTCCGCGCGCTCGAGGCCGATCTGGTCAAGACGTGCGGCGGTACCAACGGCACGTGTCATGTCAGCGGCAGCTTTCAGCAAGCGCCCACGTGGCTCGCAGGGCCCGATCGCTACGTGTCGGTGAAGAAGCACCGAGGCGTGCTGCCCGCCACGAAGGAGGTGGGTGACAGCATCCTCCTCACCCAAGTGAAACACGCCGGTCCCGCGCTGACGGACGCGCCGAACGATCTCTATCGCCGCGTCTCGGACTGGCTCACCGCGGAGGTGCCCGGCCCTCCGCTCCCGAACACCGGCGCGTTCAGCGTGCTGAGCGGCTTCAACAGCATCCCGCTCGACACCGTCGGCCCGGGCCTCGCGAACGCGCGACTCACGTTCCTCGCGACGGAGTCGAATGGCACGCTCACGCTCACGGCGCTCAAGCTCGTCGCGCCGACCAACGCGAACGTGAAGATCGATTCGCCGTTCTTCGTCATCCTCCCGCGAAACGGGAAGGTGAAGGCCGAGCCCGAGGTGAACGGCTTCAAGGGCGAGCTCACCGTCGCCGCGGGTCAGAGCGTCGATCTGTTCACCGGCAAGATGATCCTCCTGCGCTGGGATCCGACAGGCCGGCTGAAGATCGTCTTCAACAAGATCGAGTCGACGCCGGGACAAGGGACGACGGGCGCGTGCACCGCGCTCGAGCTGTTCAAGTCGAGCGCGCTCCCTGCGATGAGCAAGCTGGTCGATGTCCTGCCCGACGACGATGATCCGGACAACGGAGAGCCGCTCGGTCAAAGCTCCTGTCTCGGGTGCCACGCCAAAGAGCCGCCGTCCGACGAAGCCCCTGCCCCCTCGGTCCAGGCCATGGACCTCCGCGGCGCGGGCAGCGATCCGGCCGCCGCCTGCGCGCAGGCGAAGATCTGGATCAACATGCAGGACAAGGCGCAGAGCACCATCCTGCTGAACCCGATGGGCAAGGGAAACCCCCAGCACCCGATGAAGGCAGTCTCTGCGGACGATCCGATCATCCAGGGCATCAAGGCCTGGGTCGACGCCGAACAGTAGCGAGACGCCAGCGCGCCCAGACCGCGTGGCGGGGCATCACGCTGATGCTCCTCGCCCGCCGGCGGCTCGCTCCGCAGAACGAGCGCACCTCGAACCGCCGAAACGGCAGTCGCAAACGCGCGATCGTCGAGTCGCCTCGTTCCGGCCTTCCCGCACCTCCCGCTCCTCCCTCCTTTTGCCCTCCCGGCCTTCCGACCGACGCGTGTGGGAGGAGGAACCTGGAGGTGATCTGCAGCACATCGACGATCCGATGATCCACCTGCGCCCCGAGGACCTCGGCGACGCGGCTCGGAGAGCATCGAAATTGCGATGATTCTCGAGGATGTTGCTCGCGCCACAACGCGTCCCCGCGTGGCGTGGCACTTGCGAGGGAGACGGTCGTGGGACAGCGCCCGATCACCAATCCGTTCCTCGCTCCGACCGGCCCGGCGGCCAACCCGTTCCAGGTCGTGACGACGATCCCTCATCCCGCGCCGTTCGGGATGCCCGGCCCTGCCGTCGTCCGCGATGAGATGGCGTTGTCGCCCGACGATGCGACGTACGACGACGCGGCGCCATCGCGACAGGACCTCCTCCAGCGTGCCGCCGAGCTCGGCCCCGCCCGCATGACCTGGGAGAGCATCGTCCTCCATCCGAGCGATCCCATCCTCGGCGCGAAGATGCAGCCGCGCGTCGCCGAGCGCCGCGCCCGGTTCCGCAAGCTCGTGAAGGTCGCCGTCGGCGCGTGCGTCGCCTTCTGCATGGTCGCGACGGTCGCGAGCGCCGTCTCCGCGTCGACTACGAACAGCACGGAAAAGACGGCCGCGTCGGGCTCGGTCAAGACCGCGCCCGCGAGCGGCATCGTCACGCGCGAGACGCTCGACACCACTCCGCGCCCGAAGGCATCGAGCAAGGGCGCGCGATCGACGCCGGCGCCGAAGTTCGCGAAGCGCGTGAAACGTCACTGACGCCTGCTCCGCAACGGCCGGCGTCGCGCTGCGCACGCACGCGCGGCGAGCCGCGCGCCCAACGCTGGAGCGCGTGCGACGCCCGCTCCGCTGAGACCTGCGCTGCACGCGCACGCACTCGTCCGCAGCCCCGACGCCGAAGCGCGTGCAACGTCACCAACGCCGGCTCCGTTGAGACCGGCCCTGCACGCGCACGCACTCGTCCGCAGGCCGACGCCGACGCGCGTGCGACGTCACCAACGCCGGCTCCGCTGAGACCGGCCCTGCACGCGTACGCACTCGTCCGCAGGCCGACGCCGACGCTCGCGAAGCGCGAGCGCCGCCGCTGACGCCGGCTCCCTCCGGAGGCCGCGCCTGCAGCGACACCCACCGCGCTTCGCGCGCGGCGTGGCTGTTCAAACCATCTCGTAGAACCGCGAGTGGATCGCGACGGCCGAAAGCAACCCGACCTGATACGGCACGGCGTCGCTCGTCTTCACGGAGAAGGTGTCGCGAATGGACAGCTCCTTCGCGATCTCGAGCATCACCTCGCCGTCGCTCTTCTTGCACTGGAAGACGCCGCGGAAGACGCCGCCGTCCGCCTCGTAGACGTCTTCGCCTACGGTCAGCGTGAGCGTCTTCTTGAAGGCGACCGCCGGGAAGACGAGCGAGCCGACGACCTTCGACTCGTCGCTGATCTCGTACTTGGTCTTGATGAAGTTGCCGGTGAGGGCCCCGACTTCCTTGCCGTCGTCCCCCTCGACGAGCCGGAACTTCGGGGTCGGGCTCATGAGCACGCCACGCACCGTGTAGAGCACGTCCTCTTCGCGCGGCTTACGGACGTGGTAGACCGTGCCGACGCTGAGAAACGCCTGGGTGACCTCGTACGTGACCATGTCGCGATTCGAGACTACGGCAGCTTTCTCAGGCTACCAAGCCCACCGCGCCGACCTGCGTCGGTTCGCGTCACTTCGCGGGGGACTTCTCGCTCTTCATCTCGGCAATGACCTTCTTCTCGCGCCACTCGGCGAGCTGCTTGGTACGGCGGGCCTTCTGCTTCCTGCGCTTCGGAGCATCCTGGGGGGTAGACATGGGCGCGCACCCTAGCACGTTTGCTCGAGCCCGCGAGAGGGCCGCGATCGGGGAGAATGTCGGAAAATTGCGGGGGGGGCCCTTCCCCGGCCCCTAGGTAAGGGCGGAGCTTTTCGGCCTTGAGCCAATGCCGCGCGGCAAAACAGGGAACAGGGAACGGGCAAGTTGAACGGGGAACGGCGAGATCCGGCCCGTTCCGTTCAATTCCCTGTTCTGAATCCGTCTCTGCTCATCCGAACGGCATCCGGCTCGAGCACCGATCCGTTCACTCGTCGGGCGACGTGGACGTCGAGCGACGTCCCTACTTTTCGGCCTTCTCGAGCGGGCGACGCGCGCCCTTACAGCTCCGGCAGCCTCGGGGTGGTCGGCCAACGAGATGAGACCGACTCGTCCGGGTTGGCGTTGTCCACGAGATCGAGCCAATGGGCGATCTTCCCCGCGGACGCGCCCTGCCAATCCATCGTCACGAAACGCCGGAGCAGCTGCGGGGTGTGGTCGCCACATCGCGCCTTGTCGCCGAACGCTGCACGCGCGCGATCGATCTCGGTCGCGGCGTCCTGCCAGCGGTGCTCGATCTGCGCGAGCCACGCAAGCGTGAGGTGGCGGTGCTGGCGCGGCTCGGCCTCGTCGAGCACGATACGCTCGCAGTCTTGCACGAGGTCCTTGGCGTCGGCATCGCCCCGGGCGAGCGCGACCTGAGCCAGGAGGAGCCGCGCCTCGAGATCGCCCCACGGATCCTGGAGGCGCTCGAAGATCTTCGCTGCGACCGACGCGTGAGCCCCGCCGGCAGCGAAGTCATCGGTGTCGATCCCGATGAGCGCGAGGAGCCGCTCGCAGGCTGCCTCGCCACGCGGGTTCATCAGCTCGCGGAACGCAGCGCGGGCGGACAACGCGCGGGCACGGGCGGTGTCCATCTCTCCGGCACGGTGATCGGCGTGACCGAGGACCACGTCGCACTGCGCGATGCCGAGACGGTAGCCGATCGCGTCGAACGCCTGCCGCGCGTGGATGAGCAGATCGCGAGCGCGCCGGAAGCCGCCGACCGCGGTCTCGATCATCGCCAGGAGGATGAAACACTGCGCGCCGCCCAGCATGTCGCTGACGGCATCGCAACGCTGGCTCGCCTCGTTCAGCACCTCGCGTGCGCGGGAGTGCTCACCGAGGAGGTAGTCGATCTCGCCGAGGACGACGAGCGCCGCCGCGAGGCCGCGATCGTCCTTCAGCTCCTCGAAGCGCGAGAGCGCGAGCGCGACCTGGAGACGTCCTTGCGCCGGCGCGCCGGTATCGCTCGCGAGATGACCGAGCAAGCGAAGGGCATGCGCCTCACGCGTCTTGTCACCGGCCTGCTCGAACGCGCGACGGGCGGTCTCGCCTTGCTCGCGCGCCTCTTCGAGCTTGCCGATGTGACGGAGGGCTTCCGCGCGCCAGTACGCCCACTCGGCGGCGGCGATGCCGGTGACACGCCCGTCGAGGAGCGCGAGGTCCTTGAGCGTCGCCGCGGTGTCACGGCCGCGCGCCCACGCGCCCTCGATGAACGAGAACATGAGGCTCGCCGCGACGTCGTCGTCGCCCGCGCGGAGCAAGTTCCGCACGCGATGCTTCATGATGCGGCGCGAGCCGACCTCGGGGTGCTTCGCGAGCGCGTTCGCGGCGAGCCGGAAGATCGCCGGCGCGTCGTTGCGCTCGTGGAGACGACCGAGCAAGTGCTCCTGGAGGAGCGCGTGCGGCCAGCGGAACTGATCGTTGCCGGACGCGAGGAGGATCTGTGCGCGCGTGAGCGCGACGAGCGCGTCGCGCGGGTCCATTCCGAGCGCGGCCACGAGCGCCTTGAGAACGACACCGCGGACGTCGTCGCCGAGCGCCGCGGCCGCATATGCGGCGAGACGCAGATCGGTCGGCACGGCGCGGAGGCGCTCGTCCCAGAGGTCGGCCGTCGTGATCGCGCGCCCGTGCAGCGCCTCGTCGGGCACGCGGTACTTGCCGCCCTCGAGCGTGAGGTAGCCACCGCCGGCCCACGCATGGAGGAGTTGGAGGGCGAAGAGCGGATTGCCACGGCTCTGCGCGACGGCGGCGGTGATCGCGTTCGACGTGAGCGGGAGCGTCGCGCGGAGGAGCACCTCGGTCTCTTCGACCCCGAGCGCCGGGAGATCGAGGACGCGGCCACCCCACTCGGCGCGAAGCGCTTCCATGCGAACCGCGGCGTCGAGATCGGTCTCGAGCGACTCGCTGCGCGCGGTGGCGAGGATGAGGAGCCGGAGCTTCGTCGCGTCGCGCTTGAGGCGCGAGAGCGTCTCGAACGTGTTCGCGCTCGTCAGGTGCAGATCGTCGAACCAGATCATGACTGGCCGATCGCTGCCGATACGCTCGAGGATGCGCCGCGCGACCGCGAAGCGGAGCTCGGGCGTGTCGAGGACGAAGCGCTTGCCCGTGGGGCCGACGGGAGGCACCGTCCCCGGAGGCGTGGGGCGGAGCCATTCGGCGGCGGCGGCCACCCACGCGAGCTCCTCGCTGTCGGCCTTGTCGACCTCCCAGCGATCGAGCAGCGTCTGCTCCACCGTCTCGCGATCGGTGCCCTGGAGGCCGTAGAACGAGTTGACCGCGCCGGTGAGGCCGTCGAGCGGTGACGGCGTGCGCCCGTACCGCGCACGGAGCGGCCACATGAGACCGCGCTCGTGCACCTGCTCGCAGACCCACTCCGCGAGGCGGCTCTTGCCGACGCCCGCCTCGCCGATCAACGCGACCATCCGATGCTGCGGCGGCTGCCCCGCGCAGACGGAGAGCACGAGGTCCATCAGCTCCTGGCGCTCGGGCTCGCGCGCGACCATCGGCGACGGACGGAGCGAGAGAAGTCCCGGCGCCAGCGAGCGCGCGGCCGCGACCGCACGGCCCATGTCCGGCGAGCTCGACGGCTCGGGCGGCGGCGCCGGCGCGCTCGCGACGGTCTCCTCGAGCGTGGGCGCGTGGCGCGGGCGGTACTGCGCCCAGACGCGACGCGCGTCGGCGGCGAGCTCGAATCGATGCCACGGCTTCTTCGCGAGGAGCCGCTGGACGAAGAGGCCGACCTGATGCGGGACGCCTTCGGGCAGGACCGGCGCGGGCACCGGCGTTCGCTTGTGCGCGCGGAGGACCTCCTGGGCGGTGCCTTCGAAGACCTCCTTGCCAGTCAGCACGCGGTACATGATGCAGCCGAGCGCGTAGAGATCCGTTGCAGGACCGACGAGCGTCGCCTGCTTGCGGATCTGCTCGGGCGCGACCCAGCCGACCGTGCCTGCACCTGCGTGCACCGCGAGCTCGGGCTCCGGCGCGCCGTCGAGACGCGAGTCGTGACGCGACTCGCGCAGCCACGCGAGACCGAGGTCGAGGACGTACGCACGCGGACCGCGCCCCGCGCCCGCGAGATCGAGCATCACGTTCGAGGGCTTGAGATCGCCGTGGATGATGTGCCGCGCGTGCGCATGCGCCATCCCCGCGAGCACCTGATCGACGAGCGCCCAGATCACCGACCACGGCATCGTGGTCGTGTGCATCCACTCGTGGACGCTGCGCCCGGGCAACGCGTCCATCACGAGGTACGGCGAGCCGTCGTGCAGCGAGCCGAAGTCGCGCGCGCGCACGATCGCGGGATGCTCCAGCGACGCGACCGCGCGCGCCTCCTGCTGGAACCACCAGCTCTCCTCTGCGCGCGTCGCCTTCGCTTCCTCCGGCGGACGGAGTCGCTTCAGTGCGACACGCTCGTGCGAGACGATGTCCTTGCACAGGTAGACGACCCCCATGCCCCCTCGTCCGAGCTCCCGGAGGACCTCGTAACGGTTCGCGAGGATGGTCCCAATCTCGGACTTCTTCGCATCGTCGCCGCTCTTGGGCGTCTTGCCCTGCGTCATCGCGTGTTCCGAATGAGGAGACTAACAGGGTTCGTCGATCGGAAGCGATCAGACGAAATTACCGAGGGCGAAGCGAACCGAACCGCGCCCATCCTAGCATTACCGTTCGGTCGTGCACGACCTTGTGCGGCACTGTCGTAGACTTCCCGCAGGCGCCTCGACGCCCGCTCGTCATCGTGTCGGCGCCCCTCGACTTCACGAGGAACGACGGCGGTTTTGTTCTGGTAGGACAACCCGGATCCCTCGTTCGGTTCAGCCCGCGCCTCAACCGCCCGCAGGCCTGGAAACTTCCGCCGCACGCCGAAGATCGCCGTGCGGCAATTCTCCGATACCGCGGAGGTTCGAGAGGGGTAGACTGACTCCTGCGCCACGGTTCCGGTATGAGATACCCGGCCTCGCGCCCCCGCTTCGCTTCGGTCGCTTTTCCACGGAGGTCGAAATGCGAAGCCAAGTTGCAACCAAGTCCACCGTCGTCGCCCTCGCACTCGCGGGCACTGCTGTCGCGTTCATCGTCGGCGCGCAGGCCGGAGCTCTGCTGAACGGGCGGGTCATGGCCGTCTCTGTCGCGCGTGTTCCGATGCCCCTCGTCGCGCCCCCACAAGCCGCGCCGGTCAACGGGCAAGCCCGCTGACTCCGGGCTGGCGTCGCGCCGACGGCGGCCGTCCGAACCTGCGTCCGACCGCAAAGCGCTGGGGTCCCCGCACCTGCGGGGACGCTCAGCTGTTGTTGCTCGCCGCGGCGCGGGTCGCGCCGAGCTTCTTCACCTGCGGCATCGTTCCGAACACGTAGTCCCAGATCGGGGAGGACACGCCGAAGCCCCCGTCGTGGTCGGCGTGGTGATGCAGCATGTGATGCCTACGGATGAACTTGCCGAGCCGCGTCGTCTGCTTGAAGTGGTGCAGCGCGTAGTGCATGCCGTCATAGGCAAGGTAGCCGACCGCGAACCCCGCGAAGAACGGCTCCCCGTAGCGCGCCCCGCCGAACGCGAAGTAGAAGAGCGCGTAGAAGATGACCGCGAGCGGCGCGCTCATGAGGAGCGGCATCACGAGGCGGTCGCCATCGTTCGGGAAGTCGTGGTGCACGCCGTGGAAGAGGAAGTGCACCCGGCGTCCCCACGGCGAATCATGCTGCCAGTGAAAGATGTAGCGATGCAGGACGTACTCGGTGAGCGTCCACAAGACGAAGCCGCCAAAAACGAGCCCGATGCCGGACGGAATGGGCAGCTGCCGCCCCCACGTCCGGTAGAGCAACACGGCGATCATGGGCACGTACACGACGAACGGCGTGATCGGATGAATGCGAGAGAACTTCTCGAGCAGTTCGTTCTCGAACATCCGGCAGGTTTCCGGACGCTTCGCTCGGGGCGCTTGGACGATCTCGTTCACGGCTCTTCGCTTCCGGGTCGGGTGTTAGCACGCGCCAGGCCGACCGGCGAGGACTCAAGGTGCGACCCGCACACTAGAGACCAAAACGGCGTGGCGCAACTGCAGCAGCCAGCAGGTGTCAGATGGAATCGACACGGGTCGGCTTCCCGTTCGTCTTCGATGCAACGCTACGCGTGATGGTAGCGATCGGCCTCGGGATTTCGTGAAGGGCCCCGATCGGGTACGCGTTGCACGCGGTCGGGCGTTCCTGCGAACGCCGCTGCGCGGCGACACCTCCGCGCGGGCTCGCGGAGTGGCCTCGCGAGCGTTCCAGTTCATCGGAAGAATTGGCTTGTTGTCGATCGGGACAACTCGAGGCTTGACGCGAGAGCAAGACTTGTAGAGTACAGGGGCCTCCCATGGCCGACCAAGACAGGTTCGCGCGCGCCCTTCTTGCCGTTGCACGTGGTCTCGGCCGCATTGCTCGTGAGCGCGCGCGCGCCGGTGACGTCACTCCGCAGCAGGCAGAAACACTGCAGCTCATCGCCGAGCGCGGAGCCCTCTCGACCTCGACCCTCGCGACGCTCCTCGGCATCGATCCGTCCACCGCGAGCCGGAACCTCTCCGGCCTCGAGCGCGCCGGGCTCATCGCGCGCCAGAAGGGTTCCGACGACGGCCGCCAGACCGACGTGCGCCTCACGCCGCGCGGGCGCCGCGCGGCACAGAGCGTCGGGAACGGGGCGACGTCCGCCTTCGCGTCCCTCCTCGATCGAGTCCCGCGTGGTGAGCGCGCCCGCGTCATCGACGCGCTCGAGCTGCTGGTGAAGGTCCTCGATCAGACGGGCTAGTCCGCGCGCGCTCGCCTTCAGCGCGCAAGCGGCGTGCCGAGGGTGAAGCTCTTCCCTATCCGCACGGACGCCCCCGCGAACGGCGGCACGACAGCGTTGAAGAACGCCGTCTGGACGCAGCGTCCCGCCGGGGTCCCGCTGAAGTTCGCGTCGTCGACGACGACATCGGAGACGCGACCGGTCGGCGAGAACGTCACGATGACGTGGCCGGTCCCGACCTGGCCGCTCACGGTGCAGTGCTGGACGTTCACGCTGGCGAGCGCGCCCGCGGCGGCGCTGCGGTCGAAGGAGGCTGCGCTCACCGGAGGCGGCGTGACGATCGGCACGTCGTCGACCGGCACGAGCTCGGACTCCCACCGGACGTCGACCCGTCCCACCTGGGTGCGCGCGCCCGTGAGGGTGAACGGGATCGATCGTGTCTGACCGAACGCCTTCACGGTGACCGTGCCGGCGACGGGGATCGTCCCGGCGGACGGATCGGTGACGCTCGTACGGACCATCTCGACGAGGAAGGAGCCCGCCTCGCCGCTCGAGAGCGCGACCGTCTCACGGTCGCGCGAGGTGGCGCCGTCGACGCGCGCATTCTTCAGGCGGCTCACGGCGCCGGCGCGACGTCCGGAAGGATCGACGAGCACGACGTCGAGATCGACGCCGCCGCTCCAGGTCGCGGACACGACAACGTCACCGAAGGTGCCCTCGGAGCGCTGCGCCTCGAGCTTCGTGATCGCCGCGGAGACCGCGGTGCGCTGCGCGTCTTTCAGACCGGCGAGCCAGCGCTCGGCCGCGCCTGCCCTCCCCTGCGCGCGTTCGCACGTGATCGCACGGGCGAGCGCGTCGGGGTCGGAGCCGCGGAGCTCGGCGGCCGCGACGTGGAACGCGCAGCCCTCCGCCTTGCCGAGGCGATCGTAGGAGCGGCCCACCGCCTGCGCGACGGCAAAGGCGTCCGCGGGCGTGAGCGCGCTCGCGGCGAGCGTCCCGCCGAGGATCCGAAGCGCCGCGTCCCGATCGCCGCGCCGCGCCGCCACGTCCGCGCGCCCGACGATGACGTCGACGTCGAGCGGATCCCGCGAGGACCACTTCTCGAGCGTCTCCGAGAGCTCGTCGAGCTGCCCCGACAGAGCGAGCATGCGCGCGAGCTCCTTGTGCTTGGAGCGCTCGTCCGGTGCAGCCGCAACGGCGGCGCGGGCCTGCGTGACCTTGTCCGCAGCAACGGCGGGCGACGCGTCCGCCGTGACGGTCGCGCGGCGCACGAATATCTTCTTCATGAAGCGTCCGGGCCGGCGTCGAGCAAATCGGTCGCCGTCGAACGGGTCGGCGGGCGCAGCGTCGAAGCGGCCCTTGCCCGGGCTGGCAACCTTCGCCGCCGGTGGTGGCGGCGCCATCGTCGGGGCGGGCGGCGCCGCCGACGCCCCCGACGCTCGCGTGAGGGCGTCGCTCAAGCTCGCGGGGCCGCCACCACCGTGGTCGAAGCCGCTGGCGGCGCTGGCCTCCTTCTTCGCCTCCGCGAGCGCGCCGAGCCCGCTCGTCGCCTCGTCGTCCCCCACCAACGAGCCGGAGAGCTGACCCGACGACTCGTTCGGGACGGTGGCGGTCGCCACCGCGGAGCCCTGCGCCTGCGCCTCGCCGGTCCACTGCGGTCCGTGCGCGGCGCGCTCGATGCCGAACGCCTTGAACATCGCCTCACTCTCGAGGACCAGGAGCGACGTCGCTCGCGAAGGGACGGCGAACCGGCGCGACAGCGCCACGAGCTCGGGGCGGGCGAGATCGCCCGGCTCCCGCTCGCGATCGGCGATTCGGGCGGCAGCGAACAGGCGCGGGACGAACGCGTTACCCGCGTCCGTGGTCGCGCGGACGTCGATCGGATACTTCGCCTCGAAGGGATCGCCGCCGACCTTGCCGCGAAGGATGATGTCGCCCTTCACGGAGTCGCCGCTCATCCGCGCGGTCACGATCGTCTCACCTCCAGCGCGGAGCGGCGCGATCGTGGCGGGCGCCCGATCGCGGAGGCCCTCGGGCAGGACGACCTCGACGTCACGGAGCGTCGTGCCGTAGGTCGCATTCAAGACCTCGATGGCGGTCGCCTCGAGGCGCTGGCCCGGCTGGTACGGGACGACGACGCCGCCGCCTCCGCGCGCGACGTCCGAGAGGAGGTTCACGTCGGCGTCGGCGCCGATCGGAACGGTGACGACGAGCGCACGCGCGTCGGCGACCGCGTCGGCGATCTCCGACGAGACGCGCGCCGGCGACCGGTAACCGGCCGTGGCGACGCCGTCGGAAAGCACCGCGACTCTCAAGTCTCGGCTCGCGTCGTGCCCGACCAGCTTCGCCGCCGCCCGCACCGCGCCGACGAGATCGCTCGCGCCGTCCGGGCTCACTCCCTTCAGGAACGCGTCGACATCGTGCGCGCTCGGCGCGCCCGGAGCGACGAAGCCGCCGGGAAGCACCTTGCAGCTCACGTCACAGGCGATGACCGCGACGCGATCGCGCCGGTCCATCTCCTGGGTCATCTGGACCGCGAGGCGCCGGGCGCGGGCGAAGCGCTCGCCGTACATCGTGCGGCCGGCGTCGACGACGATGACCTGATCGCGCGGCTTGCTCTCGGACCACTTCGGGAGCTTCGGCCGGAGCGCGATCGCGACGAACGGGTCGCCCCCGACGAGACTCGTGTCGCGACCAGGCGCGGAACCGCCGACGGCAGGACGCGCCGCGAGGTCCGCCGCGGCGGACGGCGCGCTGCGCTCGTCGCGGTAGGCCCAGACCGTCACGTCGGTCGACTTGTCGTCGAGGCCGTATTCGATCGCGAGATCGCCCGAAGGCGCGAACGACGTCATCGTCGACGTGAGCTGCTCGGCTCCCGCTTCGGTCTTCTTCTCGAGCTCGTAGCCACGCACACGGACGGGCACCTTCGGATCGTGACCGAGCACTCGAGCATCGACCGAGAACCGATCGACCGTGATGGCGCTCGAGGAGCCCTGCGGAAGCGGATAGACGTAGCGCCGGAGGCCGGAGATGGGCGCGACGGTCTCCGTGTAGGCGATGACGACGCGACGTGACCCGCGCTTCGGGATCGGGAAGATGCGGAGCTCGAAGCGGCCTCCGCGCTGCCATTCGAGGAGCGCCGGGTCATGCCAGGGTCCAGGTACCCAGACGATCTCCTCGCGCGGCTTCGGTGCCTTGGGCGCAGCGTTCTGGATTGCCCCTCGCCAGATCGCCGAGGCCTTTGCCTTGTCGATGAACTCGCCGTCGAGGAGCTTGCCGTCGACCTCGAGCGCGAGGCGCTCGATCTGCGCCCCGGGCGGGAGCGGGAACCGATAGATGCCCTCGAGCTCGTCATCGGTGTCGTTGGCGAACGTCTCGTCGATCTCCGTACGCGCGACGTTGCCGGAGATCCGGATCTTCACCGCGTGCTGCTCGAGGCGCACCGCGCGGTCCTTCTCGTCGGTACGGCCTGGCCGCTTCGCGCGGAGCTCACCGAGCCCGCTCGCGGGCGCCTCGGCGTCCTCGTTGTGCGTGGAGAGGAGCTGCTCACCGAACGCCGCGCGTTGCGCGAGATCGTTCGCCGGTGCGACGTCGACCTTTCCGTCCTTGCCGACGACACCTTCCTGTCCGGCAGACACCTTGTGACTGCGGCTCCCCTCCCGAGTCGTGACTTCGACCTCGCCGCGGAGGACCTCGACGTTCGTGCGTTCGGCGGCGGTGGTGACGGCGAGCTTCGTGCCGAGGACCTTCACGTCACCGTGGGGGGTCTTCACCATCGCCGATGGCGCGCCCTCGACATGCGCGACGTCCGCAAGCACGGCGCCGTCGTCGACACGGATCGTCCGCGGTGCGCTCTCGAGGGTGATGTCGGTCGCGCGGTCGAGGACGACGATGCTCCCGTCGTCGAGCGAGAGGCGCGCACGGGTCCGGCCGTCCGTCGCAATGTGCATCCCGGCTTTGATCTCCGCGCCCTCCACGAGCGGCTCGCGGCCGCCCGACGCCGTCACCACCGAGAGACCGGGCTCGGACGCGGTGTCCGCGCCGCCACGTGCCACTTTCGCAACTTTCCCGTGCCAAGCGCGTGTCGCCACCACGCTAGGGGAGCGCTGGTGATCGGCGAGCACGACCCCGACGGCCGCGCTCGCGCCGACGCTCACGCACGCAGCGAGGAGCAACCAGAGTGACTTCTTGCTCCTCGGCGCTTTCGCCGGGAGGCTGGCCACCGGAACCTCCGTGCGAAGCCGCTCGCCGCTGATGCGGTCGCCGTCGCTCGACGAGCTCGCCTTCGAGCTCTCCTCCTCCGCGATCCGGGCGAGCCTCTCGGCGAGCGAGGGCGAGACCGTGAAGTCGTCGCCGGCCCTGGCGATCCGCGCGGCGAGGCGCTCGAGCGAATGCGCGCCGTCACGGCACGAATCGCAGCTCGCGACGTGGTCACGAAGCGCTTCGTCCGCGGTGCCTTCGAGCAGACCGACGACGTCGACGCTGAACCGGTTGCAGCGCGCAGTGCTCATGCCCCCCTCCCGTCTCGGCTCGAGGCCGACACCGCCGCGAGCCAGCCGCTCACGTAGATCGCTCGGTTCATCGCGCACCGCCCTCGTCGTCGCTCGGCGCGTCCTGACGGAGCAGCTCCTCGACACCGCGCGCGAAACGTGTCCTCGCCGTACCGACGTCGACGTTGCACGCAGCGGCGACGTCGGCTGCCTCGAGCCCTCCGACGAGGCTCAGGACGACGGCGTCGCGCTCGGTCGGCTTCAGCGTCGCGACCGCCGCCCGGACCGGGACGGCGTCGCTTGCCCCGATACGCGCGGTCGTGGGCGCTGTATCGGGGGCGCCGGTGCGCGTCCGGAGGGGAAGCTTCGAGAGCTGCGTGGCGCTCGCGGCGCGGACGAGCCCGAGTAGCCATGCGAGCGGCGCGACACCGTCTGGCGCCGCGGCGACACCCGCAGCTTCGCGGGCGACCTGCTCGAGCACGCGCTCCACGTGAGCGGCCTCGCCGAGGAGCGCCATCGCGACGCGCGCCATCACGGCGGCATGCGCGTTCAGCAACGACGCGACGTCGGCCGAGCCCGACAACGGCTCGCTCCCTCCCGCCGAAGGCTCTTTCCCCTCCCCTTCGCTCATCTCGCGCCCGACCGCTCTCATGATCGGTCATCGGACGCCCGGAGGAGCGAAAAGTTTTCTCCTTAACCCGGATTTCGGAGGCGCGAGCACGAACGCCGAACGCCACACGCCCACCGCTGCGGGTGGTGGGTGGCTGGGTCGCTGGGTCGCTGGGTGCTTGCGCAGCGCACGACTGCGGGTCGCCGGGACGCAAGCCCGACCTCGAGCTGGTCGAAGAGCTACCGTCCGCGGATGCGCGACTCGCCGACGCGAGCGCGAGACTCCACGCGCGACGAGGCCACCAGCTACAGCGGCTTCTTCGCGAACGGCAGGCTCGTTTGATCCATCCGTCCCGGAACGCGCTCCGGCTCCGCTTCGAGCAGCGCGCGCTCGCGGTCGAGATCGGCCTCGACGAGCTCTTCGTTGTCGTAGGCGAACGCCAGCCCGCCGAGCACCTTGGCCCACCCGAGTGTCGGGTACCGTTTCACCAAGGTCTCGACGGATACACCCTTCCGATGCCACGCCCAGAGGCGCCGCACAGGTACACGAGTCCCTCGCACGACGGGGCTACCGCCGAGGAGGTCATCGCGCACCTCGACATGCGGATGATGAACGAGCACGGGAGGGAGGCGTCCGCTCACTTCACCTCGTCTTTCGCTCCGATTTCGACGGCGGTCAACGTTCTGGTCGACCACCGCCGGTCACGAGGTGAGCTGGGGTAGTGAAGGCCGTAGGCGGCAACTACGCCGTCTTGGCCTCCTTCGAATCAGGGGTGACAGCCTCCGCGGTCGGCATTGTCGCCGACTGGCGCGGGCCACGTCCGCGGCGTACGTGCGGTGCAACACCGCCCTTCTTGCCGGCAGCACGTGCCTCTTCGCTCGTGAACTGATGAGCTGTTCCGGCGGCATGGGCAGCCTTGCCACCCTTGCTCGCGATCTCGCTCACCTTCGCACGATCCATGGCCGCGAAGCCGCGCGGCCGACGGGGCTTGGGGGGTTCCGCCGGCGTCTCGGCAGACGGCTTCGGCTCATCCGAAGGATCGCCGGACGTCGGGTTGTTGTTGGGATCGAGCACGGGGTTCATGACGACTACTTCTCCTCGATAGGGACGGACGGACGTCCCCCCCCGAAGAGCCGACGACAGCCAGGTCGTCCACTCTCCAATGACGAGACGCACGAGGCGTCCGAATTGTTCCGATGCGACCAGTCGGAATACGGTCGCGATCTAGAAACGGGCGGATGGGTTTTTAGTTCAGGTACTTCTTCGACAAATGACGCACTGCTTCCGCGGTGCCTTTTTCGATCTGAGCCTGGACCTGCGCTGCAGGCGCGGCGTCGTCTACGATGATGCCCAGCTGGTCGTCGTGGACGAAGAAGCCACCTGCCATTCGCTCCCCGTCGGAGTCGAACGAGACGGCTTGGACGGCCAGGTCACAGACGTGTCCGCCGACCACCACGCGAACGAAGCCGAGCAGACGGCCCGAAACCGGTGACATGTTCTGGGCGCCGTTTTGCATACGCCAGAAAGTAAGCACGGGCCTGAGTCGCGCAAGGGTTCGAAAACTCCTCGAAAATTAGTGCGCAGGAGGCCCGGCACCAGAGCAGACTGGCGTGTCGCAGTCAAAAGAAAGAACGCTTTACAAGCGCCAGCGTTGATGGGTTAAGACCGGCGGTTTTGGTGCCTCGTACGTCTTCCGATGCCGGAAGCTCTGCCCGCGCTTCTGCCGCGCTTCACATCCTCGAGCTCAGCTGAAATCGCGGCGGCGTCCGCTCAAACGCCCTATTCTCCGGCGCCCGTGTCGCCCTGAGTGCGCACCATCCCTCTTGGGGCCGTGACACCGGAGGAGCCGATGCAGATCGCGATCGTTGGACTCGGCAAGATGGGCGGCAACATGGTGAGGCGCCTCCTCCGAGGCGGAGGTCATCAGGTCGTCGGATGGGATCGCGCTGCGAGCCTCGTGGACGAGCTCGCAGCGCAAGGCGCAGTTGCTGCTGAGTCGCTCGCCGATCTCGTCTCGAAGCTCAGCGCGCCGCGCGTGGTCTGGGTCATGGTGCCCGCCGGCGATGCGACGGAGAGCACGATCGGACAGCTCGCGATGCTCCTCGAGCCCGACGACATCGTCATCGACGGCGGGAACTCGAACTTCAAGGACTCGGTCCGTCGTTCGAAGGAGCTCGCCGCGAAGAACATCCGGTTCCTCGACGTCGGGACCTCCGGCGGTGTGTGGGGTCTCGAGGTCGGCTATTGCCTGATGGTCGGGGGTGACAGGAGCGCCTACGACCACGTCCTTCCCGTGCTGAAGACGCTCTCGCTGAAGGAAGGGCTCGACTACTTCGGGCCAGCGGGCGCAGGCCACTACGTCAAGATGGTCCACAACGGCGTGGAGTACGCGATGATGCAGGCGTACGCCGAAGGCTTCGAGCTCCTCAAGGAGAGCGAGTACGGCTTCGACCTCCGCAAGGTCACGCACGTGTGGAACCACGGCAGCGTCGTCCGGTCGTGGCTCTGCGAGCTCGCGGAGCGCGCCTTCACGAGGGATCCCGACCTCGGCGACCTGAAGGCCTACGTCGCGGACTCGGGCGAAGGTCGCTGGACCGTGGACGAGGGCGTCCGCCTCGGCGTCTCGGTCCCGACGATCGCGCTCAGCCTCTTCGCGCGCTTCGCGTCTCGCAAGGAGAACGCGTTCGGGCTTCGCGTCCTCGCGGCACTTCGTAACGAGTTCGGCGGCCACGCAGTAGAGAAGACCTGAGGAGAAATGGTGACGACGCCCTGTGCCAACCCTCTTCGTCGTGGGCTCATCGAGGACCGCACCGGCGACCCGTGCGCGGTCGTCATCTTCGGCGCCTCGGGTGACCTCACCCGACGAAAGCTGCTCCCTGCAATCTACAACCTTGCGCTCAGTCGCTCCCTGCCGAGCGGCTTCGCGGTGGTCGGTGTGGCACGGCGCGCGAAGACGGCAGCGCAGTTCAGCGCGGAGATGAAGGAAGGCGTCGCGCAGTTTTCGCGCCGCAAGCCCATCGATCCCGCCCTCTGGACCGACTTCGAACGCGGGCTCGGCTACGTGCAGGGCTCCTTCGACGATCCGTCGACGTACAAGAAGCTGAGCGCGCATCTCGACGAGCTCGACAACGAGCGCGGGACCCGGAAGAACCGCCTTTACTACCTCGCCGTCCCGCCGTCGGAGTTCGCGACCATCGTCGCCAACCTGAAACAGGCCGAGCTCGTCGCCGATCCGATTGCGGAGCGCTCCGGCGGCCCGTGGACGCGCATCATCATCGAAAAGCCCTTCGGGCACGACCTCGAGAGCTCGCGCCAGCTGAACGATTGCATCGCGAGCGCGTTCGCGGAGACGCAGGTCTTCCGCATCGACCACTACCTCGGCAAGGAGACCGTCCAGAACCTCCTCGTCTTCCGCTTCGCCAACAGCTTGTTCGAGCCGATCTGGAGCCGCGAGCACGTCGACAACGTGCAAATCACCGTAGCCGAGGAGATCGGCGTCGAGGGGCGCGGCAAGTTCTTCGAGCAGACCGGCGTGACGAAGGACATCGTCGAGAACCACCTCCTCCAGCTCCTCTCCCTCACGGCGATGGAGCCGCCGATCTCGCTCTCGGCCGACGCGGTACGAGACGAGAAGGTCAAGGTCCTGCGTTCGCTCCGGCGGATGGAGCCGACGATGATTCGCGAGAACGTCGTCCGCGGACAGTACGGCCGGGGCTTCATCAAGGGCGAGGAGGTCCTTGCTTACCGCGAGGAGCCCGACATCGCGAAGGACTCGAAGGTCGAGACCTACGTCGCGATGAAGGTCCTCGTCGACAACTGGCGGTGGGGCGGAGTCCCCTTCTACATCCGCGCGGGTAAGCGGCTCCCTCGCAAGGTCACGGAGATCGCAATCCAGTTCAAGCAGGTGCCGCACAGCCTCTTCGCGGCGCCCGACGGCGGCATCTCGCCGAACGTGCTCACCGTGCGCGTGCAGCCCGACGAAGGCATCGCGCTCCGCTTCACGACGAAGGAGCCCGGCAACGCGACCATCCTGCGCGACGTCGCGATGGACTTCCGCTACGGGTCCGCCTTCGGCTCGAACACGCCCGAGGCCTATGAGCGCCTCCTCCTCGACGCGATCCGCGGGGATGCGACGCTGTTCACCCGTCGCGACGAGGTCGAGGAGCAGTGGGCGTTCATCGATCCCGTCATCGAGGCCTGGCGCGGGCAGGCCTCAGCGCCGCCGGGCTACCCCGCCGGGACGTGGGGCCCGGAGCAGGCGGACGATCTGCTGGCACGCGATGGCCGCCGCTGGAGGCGCCCATGAGCTCCGTGACCACGATGCCAGGCGCTCCCGAGAGCGGCGGCAAGGCGTCGAACCTGATCACGCGGATCGAAAACGAGCTGCGTGAGCTCTGGAAGCCGCCGGAGGACCCGACGGCGCCGCCGCTCTCGCGCGTGTGCACGATGAACATCGAGGTCGTGGCTCCGACGAAGGAGCTGCTCGAGCGCTACACGCCGGTCATCGACGAGGTCACTGCCAGCATCCCGGCGCGCGCGATCCTGGCGTCGATCGAGCCGGACAGCGCAGCCGAGGAGGTCACCGGAAGCGCCACGGTCGTGTGCTCGCTCGCCGGCGGGAAGAAGATCTGCTCGGAGCGCATCTCGCTTGGATTCCACGGGAACGCCTCTGCGCGGGCCGCCAGCGCGATCGAGGCCTTCCTCGTGCCGGAGATCCCGACCGCGCTCGTCTGGCTCGGCCGTGTCCACACCGACGATCCCGTGTTCGAGGACCTCGCGCGCAACACGAGCCGGATCATCCTCGACAGCGAATACACCTCGATCTCCAGCGTCATCCACGTCGCCGCCTGGGCGCGGAGCCAGCGCCATGCCCCCGAGATCAGCGACCTCGCCTGGACGCGGATCGCCGCGTGGCAGGAGCTGCTCGCGCGGTTCTTCGACGATGCCGAGACGCGCCCGCTTGCGTCCAAGATCACCCGCATCGTCCTGAAGCAGGCAGGCGAGACGGGCGCGCGCATCGGGCCCGAGAGCGCGCTCATGCTCGGGTGGATCGGGACGCGACTCGGCTGGAAGACGTCGCGGCTCGCCGGTGCGCTCCGCTTCAAGCGCGAGGACGGCGCGGCCGTGACGATCGAGCTCGACGCCGTGCCGAGGCCCAAGGGCGTGGCGCCGCACACGCTGGCGGCGCTCATGATCGAGGCGGGCGACGATCCCCACGCGCCCGCGCTCCGCGGATCGATCGAGCGCGAGCTCGCGAGCGGCCTGACCGATCAAGCGAACACCACGCCCGACGCCGACGTCATCGACTGGAAGTGCACGAGGGCCGGCGGCGCCGAGATCGAGCAGCGCATCCGCCTCGGCCCGAACAAGGCAGCAAAATGGCTCGAGCGGACGCTTCATCGCCCGCTGCGCGACGTCGCCTTCGCCGAGTCGGTTGCATTCGCCGAGCACATCGTGGAAGACGGCCTTACCGTCTCCTGACGCCATCGGAAGCGGATCAACGGAGGTCGAATGATCACCAAGGTCGTCCCCGGACTGCTCATCGCCACGCCCGACGCGGCGCAGGCTGGACGTGAAGCGTGCGCGCGAATGACCCGCGCGATCCGCGACGCGCTCAAGGAGCGAGGCGGCGCGACGATCGCACTGTCGGGCGGCTCGTCGCCGCTCGACGCGTACCGCGCCCTCGCAGCGCAGTCGCTCGACTGGAACCGGATCCACGTCTACTGGGTCGACGAGCGCGCCGTCCCGCCCGGTCACGATCGCAGCAACTACGCGGCGGCGAAGAAGGCGCTCCTCGACGCGATCGCGATCCCTCCGGGCAACGTGCACCGCATGCGCGGCGAGGATCCGGATCTGGAGAAGGCCGCGGCCGACTACGAGGCGGAGCTGCGCGATACGGTCAAGGCGAAGGTGGGCGGGCTCCCTGCCCTCGATCTCGTCGTCCTCGGCGTCGGAGACGACGGGCACACCGCGTCGCTCTTTCCGGGCGAGGACACCGTCAACGTCACCGACCGGCTCGTCGCGGCGGTCCCCGCGAAGGACGGGCGCGAGGCGCGGCTCACCCTCACCTCGCCGATGCTCGAGAACGCCAAGGCGTCGACGATCATCGTCCTCGGCAAGTCGAAGCACGAGCCCCTCGAGCGCATCTGGGCGACGAGCGGCGACGTGAAAGCGACCCCGGGCCGGATCATCCGTGGCTTCCGCGGCGCGATCACCTGGGTGATCGATCGCGCCGCCGGCGGCATGGGGTGAGCGTCCCCGTCAGCGCGGTCGGCGCGCGTCGAGAACGTTTGCGTTGAGGTACGCGACGACCGCGGCGCTCTCGTTCACCGTGCGCGGGTGGATCGACGCGACCTTGCCCTTGTAGCTGAACATGTGGACGTCGATGCCGCTCGTGTCGATGCTCGTCAGCTTCATGTCGGCCGCGGGGACGAACTCTGTGCTCGCGACGAACGCGGCGCGCCTGTCCTTCAGCGTGAGCCCGAGCTTCCCTTCACCGACGATACGGCGCGCCGGCTCGGCGGCGTGGCAGCTCGCGCAGTCGATCGTGTCGGGCGAGTGCAGGTTCGGGTTCTCGATGCGGAAGGTGGCGTCGAACGCAGCCTGACGCTTCTCGGCGGAGACCGAGCTGCGCGCAACCCAGGCGCCGTTGCCGAGCACCTGCATGTCGTCCTCGGGCTTCGCGCCGGTCGCCGCGGGGGTGAACGGGGGCTCTCCCGAGAGCTCGCCGGGGCGGAAGCCGGCAAAGAACGCGACCATCGGTGCCCCACCCGGCACGTTCGCGATCGGCGCCCGGACGACGTCGCCGCTCGGGCTGATGTCGAAGCCGGTGAAGTTCCACGCCGTGCCGAGCCCGCTCGTCGTGAAGACGGTGAAGCGGGAGAGGTTGGCGGCGCCGGCATGCTTGGTGATGACGGCGCTGATCGCCTTGGCGGTGGCGCCGCGGAGCCCCTCGCTCTCGATCAGGGGATGCGGAGCGAGCGCGCCGAGGCGCTCGTCGCTGCGGGCGCGGCGGACCGCGATGACCTCCTGGACGGCGTCCTTCAGCGCCTCGCGCGAGAGCGTATAGAAGGCGTGGATGGCGGTGTCGTCGGCGCCCGTGTCGACCTTGACCGTCTGGAAGATGAGCCGGATCTGGTTCACGCAGGTCGCGTCGTTCGTCGGTCCGATTGCGCCGAAGCACGGATCGAAGCGCGCCGCGACGACGCGCAGCCCGGCATGAGGCGGCGCCGCCGGCGTGCCGCCGGTCTGGAGCGTCCCGGGAGCTCCGAAGGCCTTCTCGTAGACGGCCTTCGGGAGAAGCGAGCCGCCGAGCGCCTCGGCGCTGGAGGAGAGGAGGCCCTCGAGCTCGTCCGTGTTCTTCGCGAGCGGATAGAGGACCGAGACGTCGTTGACCTGCGCGAGCTCGGGGCGCAGGTCCGGCGGACGCTGCTCGGACTGCGCGCCCTCGTCCGCGTCGACGTCCTCCGTCTCGCCTGCCGGCGCGCAAGCGGCCGCGAGCGCGACGAGCACCGATGCGAGGAGCGCGAGGTTCGAACGGAAGAGCGGGTTGGTTCGGATCACGACGGGCTCGATGGCTCGAATCAGGGGAAGACGACGTCGACCGGCGAAACGGCCACCGTGTACGGGCCGTCGGTCTGCTGACGCTGGTTGCCGACGAGGAGCGAGTTCTCCTGCGAGGTGACGATGACGTCGTAGCTCTTGCCCGCCTCGGCGTTGACGATGACGTCGCAGAGGTTCGTCTTCTTGTTCCCGACGCCCGCCCAGATCTGGCTGTTGTTCGCCTTGTCGACGATGCGGAGATAGGACCAGAGGTTCGGGTGCCCGGGCGGTGCCTGCATCTGGAAGGCGACGTAGCCGTCGGTCTTCGCGGTGAAGTGGTAGACGTGCCAGCCTTCGCCGGGGACGAGCTTGTTGTCGTGCCAGAGGCCCGGCTCGAGGTTGATCTTCGTGTCGGTCGGCCTGTCGAGGGAGTCCTGGTCGGTGCGGACCGCGTCCTCGGCGCTGTCGTTGTCGTCGTCCTCGGTGTCGACACCGCAGCCGAACGCGCATGCGGACACGACGAGCCCGAGCGTCGCGGTGCGGATGAGGGAGCGAAGCATCGAGCTCACTGGGCCACCTCGGTCACGATCAGCTTGTAGTTGGCGGTCGCGTCGGGCTTCTTCTTCACGAAGTTCTGCGCGAGCGACGCGATGACGGTGAACTTCTCGCCCGCCTTCACGCGGAAGACGAGGACGGCGCGGCCCGTCTTGGGATCGTTCTGCTGCCCGTTCGTCGACCAGGCCTCGCCGCGCCGCGCGTCGTTCGGGACGCTCACGACACGGAGATAGGGGCGCCAGGCCTTGCCGCCGTTGTCGCTCGCACGAACGTTCGTCGTCTCCATCTGGATCCGGACGAAGCCGTCTTTGCTCGCGGTGTACTCGTGGTACGGGAAGCCCACGCTCAGGCTCGTGGCGCCGGTCACCTGCCCGCTGCCGTTGATCGGCTTGTCTCCCACGCGGGTCGGGCGATCGATGTCGTCGGCGTGCGCCGGAGAGACCCAGCACGTCAGCGCGAGAAGGGCTGCGAAGGCAGCGGAGCGACCAAGCATGGCCGCCCGGGCTGCAACCGATGTGCCGTACGTGGGCGCGTGTCCGACACCCCGCTTTTCGCGATTTTCGCGGGGTCACGAGGCGCTGCGTGGATCGCTGACTCCCCAGTCTCCGTCGCATCGACGATCCTGTCTCGCCGATCTTTTCCGCCGACCACGGATGCTCGCGGCCCGGGGTCGAAGTGACGACGGCGGCGATCGCGGACTCCGATTCTTTGCGACCGCAGGCGCCGAGCCGGCTCGAAGGACCGGAGACCCTTCGATGCCCACGTCCACCATCCTGTCGCCTGCCTCGCGTGCCTCGCGAGCGTCGTTCGCTTCGCTTTCCCTTGCGCTCCTCGCGCTCGCCTCCGGCTGCGGGACCGAGCATCTTCCGCCGCCGACCGCGCCGGCGCGCGAAGTGCCGGCCGATGTCGACATGCCGGTGGAGCCACCGCCACAAGGCACCGGTCGCGTCGTCATCGACGCCAACGGCGAGCGCGCGAAGGTCGTCGAGATCACCGGCTCGGCGACCGCTGCCGCCGGCAACTACCGGGCGACACTCATCGGGCTCCGTCCGATCTGCACCACGCCGTGTGTCGTCGATCTGCCCTACGGCTCCCATCCGCTCGTCCTGCGCTCGACGACGGACCATACGCGCGTGAGCGAGCTCGAGCTCGACGTCGGTGCGAAGCCGAAGATCGTCCGCCACTCGCTCGGCGAGCGGAAGGACGGCGGGACGGCTCGCTCGATCGGCGCCACGCTGCTCACGCTCGGCCTCGTCACCGCACTCACCGGCGGCATCCTGTGGGGTGTGGGCGAGAGCGTGTCGAGCAGCGGCCAGCCGAGCTCGATCACCGGTCCCGGTCAGATCCTCACCGGGATCGGCGCGGCGGGGATCGGGATCGCGATCCCGCTCCTCGTGCTCGACCGCCCGAGCGAACGCCCGGGCGCGACCACGGAGTGGAGCATGCCGCTCGATACGAGGTCCCCGCCGACGACCGTGCCGAACGGCGCGGCGACGACACGTCTCTGAAAACACGTCGGCGCGATCGACAATCCGCGATCGCGCCGAACGGGGATGACGAGCACGCGCCTCCGAGCCGACGACTACCGCCGGCCGGAAGCGCGGGCGCGATCAGCCGAGCCAGCTCTGGATGCGCTCGGTCACCGAGTCGACGGTCATGCCGAACTTCTGCGCGAGCACCTTGTCCGGCGCGCTCGCGCCGAAGTGATCGATGCCGATCGCGAGGCCGTCGTCGCCGATCCAGCGGCGCCACGGCAGCGTGATGCCGGCCTCGATCGAGACGCGACGCGATCCCGGCGGGATGACGGCGTTGCGGTAGGCGACGTCCTGCTGCTCGAAGACCTCGAGGCAGGGCGCGCTGACGACGCGCACCTTCTTGCCCGCCTTCTCGAGGCGCTCGCGCGCGCCGATGGCGAGCTGGACCTCGCTGCCCGTCGCGATGATGACGACATCCGGCTTCCCACCGGTCGCCTCCTGAGCGACGTACGCGCCGCGCAGGACGGTCTTCGGATCCCAGCCCTCGTCACGCTTCACCGTCGGCACCTTCTGCCGCGTGAGCGCGAACGTCGTCGGCGCCTTCTTGCGAGAGAGCGCGATGCTCCATGCCGCCGCCGTCTCGAGCGCGTCGGCCGGGCGGACGACCGCGTGGTTCGGGATCTGGCGAAGCGTCCAGAGCTGCTCGATCGGCTGGTGCGTCGGGCCGTCCTCGCCGAGGAAGACCGAGTCGTGCGTGAAGATCCAGAGGCACTGGAGCTCGCCGAGCGCGGAGAGGCGGATCGACGGGCGCATGTAGTCGCTGAAGATGAGGAACGTCGCGCCGTACGGGATCACGCCTCCGGAGAGCGCGAGCCCGTTGCAGATCGCGCCCATGCCGTGCTCGCGGATGCCGAAGTGGAGGTTGCGTCCCTCGAAGCTCTTCGTTCCGACGCTGCCGCTCTTCTTGATGAGCGTCTTGGTGGACGGGGCGAGATCGGCCGAGCCGCCGATGAGCGACGGCACCTTCTCCGCGACCACCTGCTGGATGATGTTGGAGAGGCTGCGGGTCGCGTCCTCCTTCTCGGGGAGCACCTTCAGGAGCTGCTCGAAGAGGTCGTCGGGCACGTGACGCGCCTCGAAGGCGTCGAGGTGCGCCGCGAGGTCGGCGTGCGCCTTGCGCCAGGCCGTGAGCTCGCCCTCCCACGCCTGCCGGTCCTTCGCGTTGTCCGCCGCGCGATCGCGGAAGAGGGCGTAGACCTCCTCGGGCACGAAGAAGTGCTTGTCGGGGTCCCAGCCCATCCCCTTCTTGACGAGGGCGATCTCGTCCTTGCCGAGCGGCGATCCGTGCGACTCGGCGGTGTCGTGCGCGTTGGGCGCGCCGTTGGCGATGTGCGTGCGGGCGACGATGAAGGAGGGCTTCTCGGTCTGCGCGACCGCCTTGTCGATCGCGCTCCGGATCTGCGCGTGGTCGTGACCGTCGACGCGCTGGACGAACCAGCCGTAGGACTCGTAGCGCTTGCCCACGTCCTCGCCGAACGCCAGGTCCGTCTCGCCTTCGATCGTGATCTTGTTGTCGTCGTAGATCACGACGAGGTTGCCCAGACCGAGGTGGCCGGCGAGGCTCGACGCCTCGGCGCTCACGCCCTCCATCACGTCGCCGTCGGAGCAGATCGCGAACGTGCGGATGGCGTCGAAGGCCTTGCCGAAGCGGGCCGCCTTGAGCTTCGCCGCGAGCGCGAAGCCGATGGCGTTGCCGACGCCCTGGCCGAGGGGCCCGGTGGTCGTCTCGACGCCGGGCGTATGCATGTGCTCGGGGTGTCCCGGCGTCTTGCTGCCCCACTGGCGGAAGTCCTGGAGGTCGGACATCGAGAGGTCGTAGCCCGCGAGATGGAGCATCGAATAGATGAGCATCGACGCGTGGCCCGCGGAGAGCACGAAGCGATCGCGACCAATCCAGCTCGGATCCTTCGGGTCGTAGCGGAGGTAGCGCGTCATCAGCTCGAAGGCGATGTTCGCAAGCCCCATCGGCGCCCCCGGGTGACCACTGTTCGCCTTCTCGACCCCATCGATCGAGAGGGTCTTGATCGTGTTCACCGCGAGCTCGACCTGCTTCGGGGAATATTCGCGCGCCATCTCGTCGTCTCCTCCGTCCGGCTTGGGCCTTTCGGTCCTTCACTTCTCGTGACCGAGGCGAGCCGGGCGGCGCACCCATACCACGGCAGAAACGGACGTCTACAGCGCTGGCGCACAACGCGCAGTGCTGCGCGGCATCCAAGGCGACATGATCGACGTTCACTTCTGGCCCACGCCCAACGGCCAAAAGATCACCATTTTCCTCGAGGAAACGGGGCTGCCGTACCGCGTCGTCCCGGTGAACATCGGTCGCGGTGATCAGTTCAAGCCGGAGTTCCTCAAGCTCAGCCCGAACAACCGCATGCCCGCGATCGTCGACCACGCCCCGGTGGACGGCGGCGAGCCGATCGCCGTCTTCGAGTCGGCCGCCATCCTCCAGTACCTCGCCGAGAAGACCGGGCGCTTCATGCCGAGCGACGTCCGCGGCAAGAAGACCGTCCTCGAGTGGCTCGCGTGGCAGATCGCGAACCTCGGCCCCGCGTGTGGCCAGCTCGGGCACTTCAAGATCTACGCGAAGGATAAGATCCCCTACGCGATCGAGCGCTACTCGAACGAGGTTCACCGGCTCTTCGGCGTCCTCGACGGGCGGCTCGAGGGGCGTGACTACGTCGCGGATGAGTATTCGATCGCGGACATGGCGATTTATCCGTGGCTGCGGAATCACGAGCGCTTCGGGATCGACGTCGCGGAGTTCCCACGCGCGAGCGCCTGGCTCGCCCGGATGGCGGCGCGCCCTGCCGTCGCGCGCGGGATCGACGCGGGCAAAGATCTCCCGACGACGTCGCTGCAGGACGACGACGAGGCGCGGAAGCACCTCTTCGGCCAGCGCGCTCGCACACACTGAGCGCACGAGCGCGGGCTCGATCACGAGCTCGACCAAACCGATCGCTCCGCCTTCGGAACGTCACACGCCCGACGCCGAGCGGACCGAGCACGGACAGGACATGCCGCTTGATGCGTCGTGATGGCTCGTCGTGCTTGAAGGCTCGGGCGTGAATGACTATGAGACAGCCACCCGAGCTTCTCGGGGAAGAGGAACCTTTCGTGAGCGACGGCCCTAGTAGCAGTCCCCTTCTTTTGCCGTAGGCGTCCGAGTCGCATGCCGCGCCTCGTCTCGCCGAGGAGTGGCCATGCATCTTCTTCGTACCGCGCCCCGCTGCGCGCTTCAGCCCTTCGTCGGATCGCTTCTTCGCTCGACGGAGGTGCGCCGTGACTGAGGCCCCCCTCACCGTGGACGACGTCCGCGGGATCTGGCCGATCCTGTCGACCAACGAGCGCGTCGAGGCGTTCCAGCAAGTCGAGCGCGCGGAGTCCGGCACCTTCTTCCTCGGCCTCTCGGCGCACGAGCAGGTCGAGATCCTCCTCTCCTTGCCGCGGGGCGAGCGAAGGCTCTGGTTCCGGCTCCTGCCCCCCGACGATACCGCCGACGTCGTGCAGCACGCGCCCGACGACGAGCGCGAAGGTCTGCTCGAGCTGCTCGACCCGCCGACGCGGCGCGAGGTGACGGCGCTCCTCGCATACGCCGAGGACGCGGCCGGCGGCCTGATGAGCCCGCGCTTCGCACGCCTCCGGCCGGAGATGTCGGTCGGTGAGGCCATCCGCTACCTGCAGCGTCAGGCGCAGGAGAAGCTCGAGACGATCTACTACGCATACGTCCTCGACCGGGAGCAGCGGCTCTGCGGCGTCGTCTCCTTCCGCGATCTCTTCAGCGCGCAGCCGGGCAAGTCGATCGCCGAGGTCATGCGCACGGAGGTCGTCTCGGTCCCCGACACGATGGAGGACGAGGAGGTCGCCCGCGTCATCGCCCGCCACAACCTCGACGCCCTGCCCGTCGTCGACGAAGACGGGCGGATGAAGGGCATCGTCACGATCGACGACATCGTCCACGTCGTCCAGGAGGCGGCGACGGAGGACATTCAGAAGCTCGGCGGCATGGAGGCCCTCGAGACGCCGTACATGCAGACGCGCCTCGTGGACATGATCAAGAAGCGCGCTGGCTGGCTCTCGGCGCTCTTCCTCGGCGAGCTCCTCACGGCGAGCGCCATGGCGCACTACGAGGACCGGATCGCTCGCGCCGTCGTCCTCGCGCTCTTCTTGCCGCTCATCATGTCGAGCGGCGGCAACTCCGGCGGCCAGGCGACGACCCTCATCATCCGCGCGATGGCGCTCGGCGAGATCACGATGGGCGACTGGTGGCGCATCGTCCGCCGCGAGCTCACCGCAGGGCTCGCGCTCGGCATCATCCTCGCGACCATCGGCGCCGTGCGCGTCGTCGCGTGGCAAGGCCTCTTCCACAGCTACGGCGAGCACTACCTCCTCGTCGCGGCGACCGTCGCGACGAGCCTCGTCGGCGTCGTCACGTGGGGCACGCTCGCCGGGTCGATGCTCCCGTTCGTGATCCGACGCTTCGGCTTCGACCCAGCGAGCGCCTCGGCGCCGTTCGTGGCCACGCTCGTCGACGTCACGGGCCTCATCATCTACTTCAACGCCGCGGAGCTCGTGCTCGGAGGGAGCCTCCTCTGAGCCGCCGCGCGCCGCTGCTCGTCAGAGGCGCAACATCAACCCGCCGGCGGGAACGACGACGATCCCGCCGAGGTCCGTCTTCTGACCGAAGATCTCCGGCTCGGCGAGCATCTTCGCGATCGTCAGCTCGGTGAAGACGAACACCACCTTGTAGCCGACGCCGATTCCGCCGAACGCGCCGAGGTGGTGGATCGTCCCGCTCGATCGAGGGACGATGCCGATGTTCTGCAGCGACGCGTCGACCGAATACGTCGAGAAGACGTACTTCGGGCCGAACCAGACGTGGCCGAAGTCGGAGAGGCGCGAGCCGAAGATGACCGGCACCTCGACGTTCCAGCGCGAGTAGTCGCCGACCTCCAGGTAGTCGACCGCATCGAAGACGAAGCCGCTGTAAAGCGCCTTCGAGATGCCGATCGAGACGGCGCCCTGGAAGCCGCGATCGGGACCGTTGCCGAGCCCCCGGGCAGCCTCTTCTTCCTCCGCCGAGGGCTCTCTCGACGAGAGGAAGCGGTACTTGGCGTCCGCATGCGCGGCGAGGCCCGACCAGCGAAGGCCCACGTCGAGATCCTTCACCACCCCCATCCGGAGCATGAAGTCCGGGTTCACGCCGGGCGCGCTCAGGCCGAGGCCGACGCCCGCGGCGAGGGCCTGGCGCTGCTCCTCGGTGGTCGGCTTGTAGGACGGATCCGAAACGTAGCGATCGCCGAGCGTCGCGACGACGTCGACCGCGTCGACGATGCGCGAGGCCGGCACGTTGACGTTGAGCGCCGCCTGCGCCTGGACGTGACCGGGCCGCATCGGCTCGGCTGGCTGAAGTGTCGACAGGGTCGTCGAGCACCCTGCAGAGAAGAACGCGAAGAGGAGGACCAGCGCCGTAGCAACACGAAGAGGCATCGAGGAATCGTGCTCCGAGCAACGCGCGTGCCGTACGCCACCGAGCGCGCGCGGCGCGAGCGGGTGAAGCTCGACGGCACGCGTCCTCGCGAGGCGCGCATGACCGCCCGCGCATCGAGAGAGCACAATCGCCGGACGGCTCCGTGAAGCTTGCTTCACACCCGTCCGGACGACGGTGCCCGGTGACGTGGGGTCAGCGCGTCGCGCGCGCCTTCTTCGGCGCCCTCGCCGTGGCGACGGTCGCCGCGTGGGTGGCGGCGCCGAGGAGCCCGGCGCGCGGCTCGAGGCAGATGGCCACGGGGATCGCCTCGACCAGAGGACGCATGCGTCCCTTGTCGAGGAACGCCTCGACGAAGGGGCTCGGGCCCTTCTTCTTCCTGGCCGGGAGTCCCTTCGCCAGGATCGAGGCGAGGCGCGCCGAGACGCCCCCGCAGACGTAGACGCCGGCGGTCGAGAGGCACTTCAGCGCGAGGTTGCCGGCCTCGGAGCCGTAGACGCTCGACCAGAGCTCGATGGCGCGCATCGCAGCCTCGCTGCGTCCGCTCTCGGCGAGGTCGACGACGGCGGCGTTCGGATCCTCCGCCTGCTCGACGTAGGCGGCGCTCGCCTTCGTCTCCTTCACGCGCTGTTCGCGCACGAAGAACCGATAGACCATCGAGATCGTCGACGCCGACGCGATGCGCTCGTAGCTGACGCGCCCGTGCTCGGCGCGGAGCGACGCGAGGAGCTGGTCCTCGACCGCGTTCCTGGGAGCGAAGTCGACGTGCCCGCCCTCCGTCGCGCACGCGACGTGCTGCTCGCCGTCCCACACGAACGAGGCTTCACCGAGACCGGTCCCCGCCGCGATGATGGCGAGGGTGCCTCCCGTGTTCTTCGGCCGTCCCTTGTGGATGACGGCGAGCTTGCTCGGAGGCGAAGCGACCGCGCCGAGCCCCATCGCGACGAGGTCGTTGAAGAGCGTCACCGTCGGGATCGACACCGCACGTGCCACGGCTCGTGCATCGATGACCCACGGGAGGTTCGTCGTCTTCACCCGCTGGCCGACGACGGGCCCGGCGACCCCGAGCGTCGCCGCGGCGAGCCGGACCTTACCCGGCAGGGCCCCCTTCAACGAGACGTTCAGGAACTCCCCGAGCGCTCGTTCGAACGTCTTGAACGAACGGCTGTCGAGCACGTCGGAGTGGACGAGGCGCGGGCCATTCGAGACGTCGAACACCGCGAAGCGCGCGTGCGTACCTCCGATGTCGCCTGCAAGCACGTGGGGCATCGAGTCTCTGCTTTCTCCCTCAGGCCGGGTGAGGGCTTCCAGGGCAGAGTCTTATAGAGGACCAAGCGTGGACGCGTCACCAACGAGAAACGGCGCGCGGGAGCGGGAGCAAGCGCGGAGAGCCGTTCGGATGAGGCACGCTGTCTGTCTGTCTGTCTGTCTGTCGGTCTGTCGAGCGTGCGCGGGAGTCGTGTGCCTCAGAGCTTCGCGATCAGCTGATCGCCCATCGCGGGCTGATCGATTTTGCCGAACCAGATGCTCCAGACCGCCTTCATGAAGTCCTGCCCGGCGATCGTCACGCTGCCGCCGTTCTGCACCCAGATCGTCGTGGCCTTGGCGCCGGCGTTGTAGGTGATCACGACCGCCGACTTCTCCTTCACCTCCTCCTTGTTGAAGGCGCCGACGAACTGACCGATGCGCGCCTGGTCGCCGAAGCCGTTCTGCCCGAACGCGTCCCTGAGCGCCTTCTGGATCTTGGGGCTGTCGACGTCGCGGAGCATCGTCCACGTGAACTTCTTGTCGACGTCCGCGTCGATGACGGCCTGCTTCGACTTCTGCGCCGGCCGCTCCTTCATGTCGTGGCGGATCGCGTAGACCTTCGCCGTGAAGGGGCCGACCGACTTCACGCGAACGGAGTCGCCGGTGTGGATCATGCCCGCCTGGGCGAAGGCGCCCGTGGCGAACGTGACGAAGAGTCCGAGGACGATCGCGAACAGGAAGCGGAAGCGGTTCATGGTGAGCTCCTTCGTGAAACGGAGACGAAACGACTCTCGCGACGCGGCCTGATCGCCGCCGGAAAGGCATGCTGCGCGCTACACGGACCCAGCGGGTCCCATCGAGCGTATCGCTCGACCGGGGGCGGTTCAATGCGGTTTGGTCTTGCGCAGCCGGGCCTCCAACGACGCGTTGGACGGGCGCCGGAGCCTCTCGATGCAGCCGCCTGGACGCGCGTTCAACGCGTGTCCCTTTCCCTGGTAAGCTCGACTGGCGGGGGCACACGTGATTCGACAACGCTCCATCCTGGTCGTCCTGCTGCTCTCCGGCTGCTCGTCCCCGTACGGTGCGGACGACGGGCGGGCCGATGACGCCCCGCCGCGACGCGAAGTCGACGCAGGCTCCTCCGCGACCGACGCCGGGATCCCGGAGGCCACGCCGGACGCCGGGGCGGACGCTGCAACCGATCCGTGCGAACCCGCCTGCGAAGCCGGCTTCGTCTGCAAGGCAGGGGCGTGCGTGCGGCCGGCGTCATGCGCCGAGTGGCGAGCGGTCGATGCCTCGCCGAGCGGCCTGCGCACGATCGCCGACGCGACGACCGGCGAGCAACAGGTCTATTGCGACATGGAGACCGACGGCGGCGGCTTCACGCTGCTCATGCGCATCAGCGCCGGCGTCAGCGGCGATCCGTTCACGATCCTCACCGGTGCGCCACGGAACGACGGCGTCGCCGCCCAGATCACGCCGTTCGTCACGAGCGACCACTACGTCAGTCGGCTCGTCGCGCGCTGGGGCAACGGACTCGCGCCGGAGAAGGTCCGGGCGCACGTCTACGACGCCGGAAAGGTGCAGAAGGTCGCGCTCGAGTTCAGCGGGAGCGAGAGTACGCCCACGACCTTCTTCGCAGCGAGTCGTCTCATCTCGAGCCCGTGGACGGACGTGGGAACGCCGACGTTCTTCTCGGCGTCCGGCGACCCCGGCAACAAGCGACGCTTCTTCATCGGTCGCGGCTACCAGACGTGCGAGACCGACACGGGGTGGCTCTTGCTGCGTGGCTCGAGGGGCCTCCTCGATCCCCAGCCGGCGTGCGGTTACGAGCTCCCGGCCGACAGGGTGCGGATCTTCTATGCCGCCGGAGCGACCGCGACGACGTGGAGCGGCCCGCACGGCGAAGGATCATCCTTCGCCATCTTCGTTCGCTGAGCCTGGTCGCCACGACGCCGAAGGATCGAAGCGCCGCAGGCACGGTGTCCACGCCGCCCGCGCGACGCGCGCCCTCGGTCAGCGCTCGCGGGAGGTCCGCTCCCGGAAGTCCTTCACCGCGGTGTTGTGCTCCTCGAGCGTCTCGCTGAAGGCATGGCGACGATCTCCGCGAACGACGAAGTAGAGGTACTTCGTGCTCGCCGGCGCGAGGACGGCCTGGAGCGACTTCATCCCCGGGTTGCCGATCGGCCCGGGCGGCAGCCCTTCGTGTACGTACGTCGAATACGTGTTGAGCGGGTCGACGTTGGTCGCGTGGGTCGGCTTGCCCGTGAAGCCCGCGCAGCCCGGCGCACGATCCCGAAGCACGAGGCAGCCGTAGGCCGACGTCGGATCGCACTGGAGGACCTTCCGCTTGAAGCTGGGATCGCGGAGGCGGTTCAAGAAGACGCTCGCGATGATCGCGCGCTCCTCGTCGACGGCGGCCTCCTTCTCGACCAGCGACGCGAGGATGACGATCTCGCGGCGTCCCCAGCCGAGCGTGCCCTCGAGCTGCGCGCGTCCGAGGCGGTGGTTCTGCTCGAGCTGGATGAAGCGGCGGTCGAACTCGGAGACGAGCCGCCGGACGACGTCCTTCGGATCGCTGTCGAGCGGGAAGTCGTAGGTCGCGGGAAAGAGGAAGCCCTCCGCGCTGTCGCCGTCGATGCCAATCTCGCGGAGCAGGTCCGTGTTGGCGGTCGCGTCGAGGAAACCCTGGCTCCACGAGACATGCAGCGTCTGGAGGCGCTTGGCGATGTCGAAGCGGTTCCATCCTTCCGGGATCGTCACCTTGGCGCGCGTGGCATTCCCCTCGCGCTCGAGACGGCGGACGAGCTCGTTCGGGCTCGCGTCGTCGGTGAGCAGGTGGACGCCCGGGGACGCCGCCAGGCCGACGAAGCGCGTATAGAGCGAGAACACCCAGGGCGAGCGCACCAGGCCGGCGCGCTCGAGCTTGTCGACGACCGACGAGGTGCTCTCGTCACGGTCGATCACGACCTCGACGTCCTTACCCGAGCCCGGCCCGGCGCCGGACGGATAGATGACGAGCAGGTACGTCGTGAACGCGGCGATCGCTGCGCCGACCGCAAAGATGGCGAGCCAGAGAAGAGTGCTGCCCTTCCCTTCCGGGCTCGCCGGCCTTTGGACGCGCTTGCGGCGGACGCGCCGCTCGCCCTTGCCGCCGGAGCTCGAGTCGCGCGAGCTCGGCACGTCGCCGGCGTCGCTCGCGCGCGGCACGCGCTGAGACGGCGCCTTCCTCGCAGCCGTCTCGGAGCGCGGCGTGCGGCTCATCGGACCGAACCACCGCGCATCGCGCGCGCGTCGAGCCACGCCTGGAGGATCGCCACCGCTGCGGCCTCGTCGATGCGCGCCCGCGCCTTCTTGCCCTTGAGGCCGCTGTCGGTGAGCGCGCGCTGCGCCTGCACCGTGGTGAGTCGCTCGTCGAAGAGCTCGACCTCGCAGGACGTCGCGTCGGCGATCGCCTGCGCGGTGTCGCGCGCACGCCTCGCCGCCTCGCCCTCGGTCCCCCGCATGTCGAGCGGGAAGCCCACGATGATCCGGCCGATGTTCTCCTCGTCGACGAGCGCCTTCAAGGCGGCGAGGAGCGCCGGGCGCGGCTTGGCCGCGAGGGCGCCGCGAGGGTGGGCCATCATGCCGAGCTCGTCCGTGACGGCGACGCCGACGCGTACCGCGCCCAGATCGAGCGCGCAGACGGCCTTCCGCGCTCGTCGTTTGGGGTTGCCTGAGGAGTCCTGCCCCACGGGCGGAGCTTCTAGCTTTGCGGGCAGCGGCTGCCAACGAGAACCGGCGGGCGCGGCCTTCCGATCGCGGACCGAGGCGGTAAAAGGCCGGAACCGGCCCCGCGCGGCGGCCGAAGATCGGTGAAACGGAAGCAGTTCTTGACCCCTAGGAGCGCAGCGGCGATAAGCGGTCCCGCCGTGGGCTCGAGCACGCCTCTCGTAAAAGCCGTGAAGGGGATGAACGACATCCTCCCGGTCGATATCGGCCGTTGGCACGCTGTCGAGGGCGCTTTCGCGCGCTCGATGCAGCGCCTCGGCTACCGCGAGATCCGCACACCGTACGTCGAGCCGACGCCGCTCTTCGTCCGCGCGATCGGCGAGACCACCGACGTCGTGGAGAAGGAGATGTACTCCTTCAGACATCACGACGAGCCGCTCACGTTGCGCCCCGAGGGGACGGCCGGCGCGGTGCGCGCCTACGTCGAGCACGGTGTCCACAACACCGAGCCGGTCACGCGCTGGTACTACCACGGCCCGATGTTCCGGGCGGAGCGGCCGCAGCGCGGGCGCTACCGTCAGTTCTACCAGCTCGGGGCGGAGTGCATCGGCGACGCGGGCCCCGGCTGCGACGCCGAGATGATCGACGCGCTCGTCGGCTTCCTCCAGGACATCGGGATCGAGAAGCCCGATGTGTTCCTCAACTCGATCGGCAGCGGCGACACGCGCGCTCGCTACAAGGAGGCCCTCACCGCGGCGCTCTCGCCGATGAAGGACAAGCTCTCCGCCGACTCGCAGCGCCGCCTCACGACGAACCCGCTCCGCATCCTCGACTCGAAGCACCCCGCGGACGCCGAGGCGATCGCGACCGCGCCGACGATCCTCGACTTCCTGAGCGACGCCGATCGCGCCCACTGGGACGAGCTCCGCCGTCAGCTCGACGCGCTCGGCACGCCATATCAGGTCGATCCCAAGCTCGTCCGCGGCCTCGACTACTACACGCGGACGCTCTTCGAGATCAAAGGCGCTTACGACAAGCTCGGCGCCGGCAGCACGCTCCTCGGCGGAGGTCGTTACGACGGGATGGTCAAGGACCTCGGCGGTCCGGAGGTCCCGGCGATCGGCTTCGCCGCGGGCCTCGAGCGCCTCCTCATCGCGAGCACCCTCGAGGTCTCCGCCAGCGTCGTCGACGTCTTCGTGGCGCCGCTCGGCGAAGGCACCCAGGCGCCCGCGTTGGTCCTCGCCCGCGACATCCGTCGCGCGGGCCTCCGCTGCGAGGTCGACACCCGCAAGGCATCGATGAAAGCCCAGCTCCGGCGCGCGAACGCGCTCGGCGCCCGGGTTTGTTTGATCCTCGGCGACCGTGAGGTCAACGAAGGCGTGGTGGAGATGAAGGACCTCGCCGCCCACGTGCAGGAGAAGGTCGCGCGAGCCGACGTCGTCGCGCGCGCGGCGGCCGTCGTGGCCTCGCCGGTCCCGCCTGCTCGCGAGGGGGACGGCAAGTGAGGCGTTCGCGTGCGACGAGGCTCGCGCTCGCCTTCGCGCTCCTCGGATTCGGCCTCGCCCTGCCGACCACCGCGGCCGCGCAGTTCGGCGGCGGTGGCGGCGGGCGCGGAGGTGGTCCCGGTCAGGGTGGTCCGACGCAGTCGCGTCCCACGCGCAACAAGTCCGTCGGTCCGCAGCGTGGCGCCGGCGGCGAAGACGAGGAACCGCAGGGCCCCTCACCTTCCGCGCGTCCCGGCGGCGAGCCCACGGTGCATGCGCCGCAAGACCCGCTCGCGATCCCGGACGGGGTGAAGGAGAAGATCGGCACCGACTACGACGGTGATCCGCCGGGGGCCGAGGGCAAGCTCCATCGCAGCTTCTTCCCGTATTACGAGGAGCGCCGCGGCGACTACCGGATGCGCCTCGTCCCGCCGCTCTATCTCGAGCACACCCGCGGGCTCGATCCGGACACCGGGGCGAACACCGAGAAGACGGACAGGGAGTCGCTGACGGGGCTCCTCTTCTACCAGCGCCGCTCACCGAAGCTCGACGCCGACGTCCTCTTCCCGGCGCTCTGGCGGGTGCGCGATCGCGAGAACCACGTCTTCGTGCTCGGGCCGCTGGCGCATCGCGAGGCGCCGCACGAGCACGACAACTGGCTCGCTCCGCTCCTCTTCGAAGGCAGCCGCAAGGACGGCGGCTACTTCCACGCGCCTCTGCTCCTCACGACGTCGCGCTGGAACGAGAAGGGCGCGTTCACGCTCGTCGGGCCGTTCTTCCGCGACCGCACCCTCCGAGACGTCGATTGGGGCTTGGCCCCGATCGTCTTCGGCGGCGACAACGGCGACGTCGACGGCGCGCGGAAGAAGTATTGGCTGATCCCGCCGCTGCTCACGTTCCATCGCGAGCGTGAGATCGACGAGAGCTCGCTCACGGTCGTCGGCCCCGTCATCGCGGAGTCGAACCCGAAGCGATCGATCTTCGACGTCGCGCCGCTCTTCTTCTGGATCAAGGGCAAGCCGGAGTCGGGCGGCGTGCGCGAGTCGCACATGACGCTCTTCCCGTTCTTCCACTACGGAACGAGCCCGGAGAAGAACCTCCTCGTCCTCCCCGGCTACATTCGTCGCGTCACGCCCACGGCGGACACGATGATCACCCCGTTCTTCTCGCACGCGACGACGCGCAACAACGCGACGTCGCTCACGATGGCGGGGCCGCTCCTCCCGGTCTACTACCGGAACACCGACACCGACGTCGGCTACAGCGCGCTCGGCATCTTCCCCTTCTATTACGGCTCTTCGAGCCCGAAGGGACGCACGCTGCTCACGCCGCTCTTCGGCCGCTTCGAGAGCTACAACATCTCGCGAACGTATTGGGCGTTCCCCAACATCACGTACACGCGCGACATCGGCGGCTGGGAGACGAACATCCACCCGCTCGTCTACATCGGCCGCGACAAGGACTCGTCGCACACGGTGCTCGCGCCGGTGTTCTGGGATTTCGCGAACAAGAAGGGCCGCACGACGGTCGGCTTCCCGCTCTACTGGCGCTTCGCCGACACGACCGACGGCACCGTGACCCAGGTCGCCGCGAACACGCTCTACCGCGAGCGTCGCGTCCCGGGCGGCACCGACTGGCAGTTCCACCTCCTGCCGCTCTTCTCCTACGGACAGAACCCCACCGGCTACTGGTGGAACGTGCTCTTCGGCCTCGCCGGCTACGATCGCGACGGCGAGACGTCGAAGATCAAGGCGCTCTGGATGCCGATCACGGTCTCGAGCCCGCCGGCGGATCGCAACACCGCCACGCGCTGATCGTTCAGCCTCTCGGGATCAGCGCGTGAGGACGGCGCGGAAAGCCCGGACGGCGAGCGTCGCATCGTCTTCCGTCGTCGTGTCGCCGATCGAGATCCGGACGCCGCGCGTCGCGTCGCCTTCGCCGAACATCGCGAGGAGAACGGGTGACGGCTCGACCGTGCCGGCGCTGCAGGCCGCGCCGCTCGAGACGCTCACGCCCTCCAGATCGAGCGCCGCGACGAGCTCGGCGCCGATCCAGCCGGGCCAAATCAGATTCGAGACGTGAGGGGCGCGCCGTGTCGGATCACCGGCGACGCGCGCGCGTCCATGCGGCGCATCGATCGCACAGAGCTCGCGCTCGATCCGATCGCGCAGCGGGGCGAGCGCTGCCCATCGCGTCACGCCGTCCGACGCGATGCGCGCCGCGACGCCGAAGCCCGCCGCGAGCGATGCGTCGGCGGTCCCCGGCCGGATGCCCTTCTCCTGCGAGCCGCCGAGGAGCACCGGATCGATCCGCACGCCCTGGCGGGACGCGAGCGCGCCGATACCCTTCGGTCCACGCATCTTGTGAGGAGCGATCGAGGCGGTGTCCCAGCCGGACGGGACGTGGACCTTGCCCCATGCCTGCACGGCGTCGACGTGGACGCGAGCGCCGACCGCGTGCGCCCGCGCGATCACCTCGCTGACGGGCTGGATGATGCCGGTCTCGTGATTGACGGCCTGGATCGTCACGAGCCGAGGCGTGCCTTCTTCCTGCGTCGCGAGCGCCCGGTCGAGGTCCTCGAGATCGACCGTCCCCCCGCGCGTCACCTCGAGCCAGCGGACGCTAGCGCGCCCCTCTCGCTCGAGCGACTCGGCCACACGCGTGACGGAGGGATGCTCGAGGCGGCTCGTGACGAGGACCGCCGGCGGCGTCCCGATCGGGAACGCGCTCCGGAGCGCGAGGTTGTTCGCCTCCGTGCCTCCCGACGTGAAGACCACGTCACGAGGATCGACACCGACCAGCGCTCCGATCGAAGCACGCGCGTCCTCGATGACGGCACGAGCGGCGCGCCCGTCCCCGTGGATGCTCGACGGGTTCGCCCACGCGGTCCGAGAGGCCTCGCGCATCGCGTCGAGCACCTCCGGAAGCGGAGGCGTCGTCGCGTTCCAGTCGAGGTACGCGCGCATCATGATCGAAGCCTTCTCAACCTGCCGTGTCGACGACGACCGTCGGCGCGCGCTTCGCGACGGTGAGACTGAAGGCAGCGCCTCCGAGGAACATGCCTTCGACCGACGCCCCCTCGGTGAGGATGCGAACGTCGCCGCCGAGACCGCGCGCGACGCGCCGGGCGATCGCGAGGCCGACGCCGGTGCCGCCGAACGAGCGGGTGGCCGATCCGTCGACCTGATAGAACGGATCGAAGATCCGCTCGTGGCGCTCCTTCGGGATCCCCGACCCGGTGTCCGCGACGATGAGCTCGTACGCGGCCTCGCGCGGGCGAACCATCAATCCGACGATGCCGCCCTCCGGCGTGAACTTGGCGGCGTTGTCGAGCAGCTGGCTCATCGCCCGGCCGAGGCGATCGCTGTCGCCGTAGCCGGGGAGCGGGCCGCGCGGGAACTCCTCGAGCATCGTGAGCTTGCGCTCCGCGAACGCGTCCGCGTGCCAGGCGATCGCGCGGCGGACGGTGTCGAGGAAGTCGTAGTCCTTGTGGAAGAACCGCATCTTGCCGGTCTCGAGACCGGTGACGTCGATGAGGTTGTCCATCGTCGACCGCAGGCGACGAATGCAGTCGTCCATCGCGCGGAGCGCCTTGCGCTGCGCTTTGCTCGTCTCGCCGAGCTCCTCGTCCATCAGCATTCGGAGGTAGCCGACGATCGGCGTGAGCGGGGTCGCGAGCTCGTGCGAGATGTTGCGGTAGAACTCGGTGCGGAGCTTCTCCATCTCGCGGAGACGCTCGTTCGCGGAGGAGAGCTCGGCCACCTTCTCCTCGAGGTGCGCGACGATGCGGCCCGACTGGATGCGGAGCCGCTCGCCTTGCACGTCGGGCGTGGACATCATCCGCTCGCGCCGCCCGCCGATGTAGCTCGCGACCTGCTTCGCGAAGTTGCGTGCGTCGATGGGCTTCTGGAGAAAGCCGTCGCAGCCGACGGCGAAGCTCGTGTCGCGATCGCCTTCCGCCGTGATCGCGACGATCGGGACGCCATTGAGCGATGCCTCCGTCCGCAGGCGGAGCGTCACCTCGAAGCCGTCGAGGCCTGGGATGTTCAGGTCGACGAGGACGATGTCCGGGCGCTGGGCGATCGCGAGCCGTACCCCCTCGAGGCCATCGGCCGCATCGATGACGTCGTGACCGTCACCGGAGAGAAGCTTGCGGACGAGCAGGCGATTACGCGGGTCGTCCTCGATGTGCAGCACGCGCGCCAAGGCAGGAGCCCCAATGATACGTGAACGATTCGGGAACGATACGCGAAAGCACTTGAAAGGCAGGGGCTTTGTTTTTTGGGCGTGAAAAGCTAGGTTCCCACCTTCGAATGGCCCGCCAGAAGCTCATCGCGCTCCTCCTCTGCTCCACCTTCGTCTCGGGCTCGACGCTCGCGTGCTCGAAGCTCACCGAGCCCCCGAAGCCGGAGCCCATGCAAAGCGAGCCCACCACCCCGACCGCCGCGGAGGCCAAGCCCGCCGCACAGCCGGCCCCGACGCCCGCGCCGACCCCGGCTCAGCCGGCTCCGGATCCGAACGCGAAGCTCGAGATCAAGGACCTGGTCGTCGGAAAAGGCGCCGAAGCGAAGGCGGGCGACACGATCAAGGTCCACTACCTCGGCACCCTCGCCAACGGCGAGAAGTTCGACGCGTCGAAGGACCACGGCACCGAGCCGTTCACGTTCGACCTCGGCAAGGGGCGCGTCATCAAGGGCTGGGACGACGGCGTCGCCGGGATGAAGGTCGGCGGAAAGCGCAAGCTCACGATCCCGCCGCACCTCGGCTACGGCGCGCGCGGCGCCGGCCCCAAGATCCCGCCGAACTCGACGCTCGTCTTCGAGGTCGAGCTCGTCGAGGTCGTGAAGAAGTAGTGGGCCTCCGCTTGAGCTCACGCCCCTTCGCCGTTCGCGCACTCGTCGCCTCGCTCGCCGCGACGCTCGCGGCCTGCGGTGCCACGCCTCCTGGCTCGGGCACGCATCCGACTGCGAACACGCGCAGCGCCGATGCGGCGAACATCGCCCAGCAGGCAAACGACCCGCGCAGCAACGACGCGACCGCGGCAGGACCGCCGCCGATGAGCCCGACGGCGGGCAGGACCGCGCCGGTCGGCGCCTCCGGAGGCGGAGCGCCCGCAACGACGCCCGCGCTCGGCCCGAATGGCGCCCCGCTCACGTCTGCCGCGAAGAGCGAGGCACCGCCCGCGAGGATCGGCGCTCGCCACGTCCTCATCCAGTGGATGGGCTCCGACCGGGCCCCCTCCTCCGTGGTGCGGTCGCGCGAGCAGGCGCTCGCGGTCGCGAAGGAGGTCCTCCGGCGCGCGCAGAACAAGGAAGACTTCGCACGCCTCGCGATCGAGTTCTCCGACGAGCCGGGCGCCGGCGGGCGCGGCGGTTCGCTCGGCCGCTTCGGTCACGGGCAGATGGTCGCTGCGTTCGAGGCCGCGGCCTTCAAGCTCCAGGTCGGTGAGATCTCCGACATCGTCGAGACGCCGTTCGGCTTTCACATCATCCAGCGCACCGAGTAGGGCTCGGGTACGAGGGGACGACCATGACAGCCGAGGCCCAGAAGGACGCAGCGCCTCACGACGAGAGCGCTGACGCGGGCGCCGAGAAGAAGGCTTCGACGCGGGGGTCGGACGAGACGCCGCGCGCGGGTGGGCCCCTCGTTCGAGGTCGGCTCGCCGAGCTCGGCGCGATCGTCTCCGGCGTCCTCTACTTCGTCGCGTTCGCCGGCATCGACATCTGGCCGCTCACGTTCGTGTGCCTCGTGCCGCTCTATGTCTCGCTCGCGGGACAGACACCGAAGCGCGCCACGTGGCTCGGGTTCCTGACCGGGCTCGCGATGAATCTCGGCGGGTTCTACTGGCTCGTCGAGATGCTGAAGACGTTCAGCGGCTTCCCGACGGCGCTGTGTCTCTTGTTCACGCTGATCGTGAGCGCCTACCAGGGCGGACGCCTCGCGCTGATGGGCTGGCTCTACGGGCGGGCGACGGTGCGCGGCTGGCCGGCGCCGATCGTGTTCGGCGCGGCCTTCGTGGCGAGCGAGCTCGCCTTCCCCGTGCTCTTCCCCTGGTACTACGCGGCGACGGTCCACAAGGTGCCGGTCCTGATGCAGCTCGCGGAGATCGGCGGACCGATCCTCGTCGGGCTCGTCCTCGTCGCGGTGAACCTCGCGATCGCGGAGCCTCTCCGCGCCAAGCTCGCCGCCTCGCGCGAGCTCGGCGCCCGTACCGTGTCGGGAGCATCGAGCGAGGAGCGCCACTCGCTCGCCATCGACCGCCGCGTCGTCGGCGCCGGCGTGATCGCGCTCGTCTTCGCCGTGCTCTACGGCGCGGTCCGCATCTCGATGGTGAACGCACGCGTCGAGAAGGCCGAGCAGGTGCGCGTCGGCTACGTCCAGGGGAACATGGGGCTGATGGCGAAGCGCCAGGATCCCGGCGAGGGGCTCCGTCGCCATCGGAGGATGACCGCCGAGCTTCGCGACAAGGGCGTCGATCTCGTCGTCTGGAGCGAGACGAGCGCGACGGCCCCTGCACGCGAGGATCTCGCGATGAAGGGGAACTACTATCGCGATCGCTTCGCGGCGAGCCTCGGCGTGCCGACGATCTTCGGAGCGGTCCTCTACCGCGTCGACCCCGACCGCGAGCGCTGGTTCAACACGGCGATCTCGACCGACGTGAAGGGCGAGTTTCGAGGACGCTACGACAAGCAGTACCTCCTCGCGTTCGGCGAGTACCTCCCCTTCGGAGACACGTTCCCGATCCTCTACAAGTGGTCGCCGCACAGCGGACGCTTCTCGGCGGGCACGTCGCTCGAGCCCCTCATCGTCGACATCAAGGGCACCGAGCACAAGGTCAGCGCCCTCATCTGCTACGAGGACATCCTCCCCGGCTTCACGAACCGCGCGGTCGGGCACGCCGACCCGGAGCTCATCGTCAACATGACGAACGATGCGTGGTTCGGGGACACCACCGAGCCCTGGCAGCACCTCGCGCTCGCGAAGTTCCGCGCGATCGAGCACCGGCGCTTCCTCGTCCGCAGCACCAACAGCGGCGTGTCGGCGATCATCGATCCCAACGGCGCGATCGTCGAGGGGACGCTCTCGACGCCCTTCCAGGCCGAGGCCCGCGACGCCGTCATCCGCTGGATGAAGGGCGGCACCGTCTACGAGGTGCTCGGCGACATTCCCTGGTACGCGGTCACGCTCGGGATCGCCATCGCCGCGTTCCGCCGTCGCCGTCCGCAAGCCGCCTGACCGGGCGCTGCGCTCGCGCAGATCGCGAGACGCCGCGTGCTCGGCGTGAGCCGAGTGCTACTCGGCCTCGAGCGCCTCGCGCACCGCCGCGAACAGCTCGTCGAGCGCGAACGGCTTCATCACGATCGAGAACGCGCCGGCTTCCCTGAGCTCGGCCTCCATCGCGGCCGACGCAAAGCCGGTGACGATCATCACGCGGACGTTCGGCCTGAGCGCCTTGATCGCGAGCATCGTCTGGAGTCCGTTCATCTCCGCCATCCGGAGATCGGTGAGCACGAGGTCGACGTCGACCGTCCGCACGGCGGAGGCAGCGGCCTCGCCGCTCTCTGCCGTCACGACGTCGTAGCCCTTCCAGGTCAAGGCGAGCTCCAGCGTCTCGAGGACCGCAGGATCGTCGTCGACGATCATGAGCGTGGCGCGCTTCGCACGGGCCTCCCCCGTCGGGCCGTCCACGAGCGTCACTCCCCCTCCTTCGGCGGCAGCGGCAACCATACGGTCACGACGGTTCCGCGGCCGACTTTGCTCTCGATCCGGATGCTCCCGCCGTGCGCTTCAATCACCTTCCGCGCCAGCGGAAGACCGATGCCGGTGCCCTCGCCAGGGGCCTTCGTCGTGAAGAACGGATCGAACACGCGCGGCATCAGCTCTTCCGGAATCCCCTCCCCGGTGTCGGCGACGGAGATCACGATGCCGTCCCGCCCACCACGATCGTCGCCGGCTTTCGCCGCACGGATCGCGACCCTCCCGCCGGGCGAGGTCGCGCCGATCGCATTCGTCACCACGTTGAGGATCGCCGTCTCCATCTCCTGGCGACAGACGTAGACCCGAGCCCCCTCGTCGACGAACGCCAGCCCTTCGAGCTCCAGGTGAACGCGGTGCTGACGCGCCATCGGTGTCGCGAGCTCGCAGAGCTGTCCGAGGAAGCCCGAGAGCGCGAGCGGCTCGCGCACGAGCTCCTTCTTCCGCGAGAAGTCGAGCAGCGCCTTCACGAGGTGGGCGCAGCGGTTGGTCTGAGCGCGGATGTTCGGCAGCGCACGGCGCGCCATTGCCACGTTGCTCGGGTTCTTGATGAGCATCTCGGTGTTCATCGAGATCGCCGCGAGCGGGTTGTTCAGCTCGTGGGACAGGCCCGCGATCAGCGTGCCGACCGCCGCCATCTTCTCGGATTGGACGAGCTCCTCCTGCGTCTTGCGCAAGGCGTCGACGGTCGCCTCGAGCTCGCGGATCACCTTGCGCAGGCGAATCGCCGCCCCGACCCGTGCCTTGAGCTCCGCCGGGCCGAATGGCTTGCCGAGGTAGTCGTCTGCACCTCGCATCATTCCGCGGACCACCTCGTCACGGCTCGCCTTTGCGGTGAGCAGGATCACCGGCACGTTCCTGAGCTGGCTGTCGGCCTTGAGGAGCGACACGAGCTCGAGCCCGTCCATTCCCGGCATCATGATGTCCGACACGATCACGTCGACGGGAACGGCCTTCGCAGCGGCCAGGCCCGCACGACCGTCCTCGACGCCCTCGACCAGGTAGTCCTCCGCGAGGACCTCGGTCACGAACGCGCGCATGTCCGGATTGTCCTCGACGACCAGAACGCGCGGGCGTGATCGTTGCTCCGGCTCCGAGCTCCGATCGCGGACCGAGCCCGGAGCCGGCTCGCTGTTCGGCGCGAGATCGTGCGAGAGCGCCAGCCGCGCGCTGGCGTTTGGTCTTGCATGCCGCTCCGCGAAGACCTTCGCCGTCCGGTCCGCGGTCCTCGAGAGGAGCACGCTGAACCGCGAGCCCTCGCCTGCCTCGCTCTCCACGCTCACCGTCCCGCCCATGAGCTCGGCGAACTCCTTGACGAGGGCGAGCCCCAGTCCCGTCCCCTCGTACTTGCGGGTGGCCGAGGCGTCGAGCTGACGAAACCTCTCGAAGAGGAGCCCCTGTTGCTCCTTCGGAATGCCCACGCCGGAGTCGGTCACCGAGAGCACGAACCGATCGTCGAGGACGTCGATCGCCACGACGACGCGGCCCCCGCGCGGCGTGAACTTCAGCGCATTGCCGATCAAGTTGAGGACGATCTTCTCGAACTTGCCTCGGTCGATCGGGACCGCGCCCGCCGGGCCGTTCTCCTCGAAGGACAGATCGATCCCACGTACCCGCGCGGCCGCGGTCGCGTCATCGACGATCTCGGCGACGATCTCGCCCACGTCGGCCAGCTCCCAGCTCACCTGCGCTCGCCCCGCCTCGATCTTCGTGAAGTCGAGGATGTCGCTGACCAGCACGTGGAGCCGGTTCGCGTTCCTCCGGATCCGCTCCAGCTCGTGCCGTACGCCGTTCGGGAGGAGATGGCCATCGGAGAGGAGCCTCTCGAGCGGACCGAGGATCAGCGTGAGAGGCGTCCGTAGCTCGTGACTCACCACCGTCAAGAACTCGCCCTTCGCGCGAGCAGCGGCCTCCGCGGCGCTCGAGGCCTCTTCGAGCGCCTTCTCCATGCGCTTCTGCTCCGTGATGTCCGCGAAGATCCCGAGGACGCCGATGGTCTCCCCCGCCTCGTCGCGGAGCGGCACCTTGCTCGTCAAGAGGACGCGCACCTCGCCGTCGCGACGACGAATCCGCTCCTCGATGTCGAGCACCGGCTGGCCCGTGCTCAGCACGACGCGGTCGAGCTCGCCAAAGCGCTGCGCTTCCTCCTCGGTGAGGAAGTCGCGATCGGTCTTCCCGATGATGTCCTCGACGGAGGTGCCGCCTTGCGCGTACGAGATGAAGCTCGGGTTGCCCCCGAGGAAGTGACCGTCGCGATCCTTCCAGAAGATGCCGTGCGGGACGAACGTGATGATGTACTCGAGCAGGAGCGCCTGCCGCCGAAGCTCTTCCGCGCACTGAGCGGACGCCGACGTACGTGAGCTACGCGTCGATGGGAGGAGCGTCCGGCGCCCCTCCTCGGTCACGAGCGGGCGGATCAGGATCCGCTGGCGTTCGCCGCTCGCGTACGGCGGCAAGCGCTTGAAGATCGTGTCGAGCTCCGCACCGGCGCGGCTCTGAACCTTGAACTCCTCGAGGAGGCACGGCGGCGCGTGCCCCGAGCTGACGCCCTGCGCGTGCCACTGACGAAATCGCGTCCGATCCCCGACGGCGATGAGCACCTCGCTGAGCCGTCGCCCCTCGACCTCCGCCGCGCTCCACCCGACCAGCGACTCGAGCTTCTTCGACCATGCGGTGACGACGTCGGGCGGCACCGTCTCGACGACGGGACCGCTCTCGAGCTCGCCAGGTCCGCTGGCTGAGACGTCCGCGTGGCTCCGCATACCTGCCCTCCTGCATGACCGATGCGATCGGCGCGAGCTCGCATCCCGCGCACCACCGCCACGGAGCCCTCGTCGGAAATCGGCGGGTCTCGAGGCGAGCGCTCCGTCGAACGGTCGGGTGCTTCGGCACGGTCGAGGTCACCGAGGTGGGATCCGACGGCACAACGGGAGCCAATCTGCCCCGACGGTGTTCGGCGCGGGCCCCGCTGCCGCCTCGAGCAACCTCGAGCAGACGACTGTGAATGCGGGATACGGTCCTGACGAGCGTGTCATGGGCCCGCTCGGCGAGAACCAAGCGCGACCGGTCGGATCACGCGAGAGATCGGCCGAAATTCCCGCTAGAGAAGGGCTCTGCCGGGCGCGTTCCTTGCTCTGGTAGCTTGTCCCTGTTTTGCCTCAGGTCGTACCCTTGGCCGCACGTTGAACAGGGAGCGGCCTGGTCCCGTCCAACGCTTCGTCCTTCGGCTTCCTTTCGATGATGCTCTCGTCCCCGCACCACCTCGGCCTCCTCGCGCTCCCCGGCGCGTTCATGGTCTCGACGGGGGCCGCGCTCCTCGTCGGGTCCGGATGCACCGCGGACGCGAGCGACGCGCTGGCGGACGACGCGGGCGCCTTCGAAGGTTCGGATGCCAGCGTCGCGTCGTGCGCTCCCTGCGTGGTGAGCCAGTGCACGGCCGCCTGGGCGCTGTGCCTGACGGACGAGAGCTGCCTCGCGGTTCGCCGGTGCGGGGCATCGACGGGCTGCGACGGAGCCTGCGCGACCTCGTGTGTGTGCGCGGCCGAAACCGACGGCGGAAGCGGCGGCGCTCTGTATCGCGCCTTCACGGCCTGCACCGACGCACGCACGTGCGCCGAGGGATGCGCGACCGACTGCGCGTCGAGCTGCGCTGCGGGCCCTCCCACGACGACGCCCGCGGCGTGCCACGCGGCCGATGCGTCGACCACCGCCGATGCGGGCGACGACTCGGGCCTTGCCCTCGATGCCGGTGACTTCACCGCACCGCGGCCTGCGACGGCCGACTCCTGCGCGAGCTGCGCGGATGGCAAATGTGGTGACGCGAAGAAGGCATGCGCGATCGGAAGCGAATGCGCGTCGTTCCTCGCGTGCACCTTCGGATGCACCGACAGCGCGTGCACCGACTACTGTGGACGGCTTCATGCGACCGGCAAGGTCGCAGCCGTCGAGCTCGCCACCTGCACTCGAGCAGGCTGCGAGATCGACTGTGGACTTGGAACGTTGGAATGAATGACGGGCGGAAGCCCGATGGAGGACACGTGATGAACTCGAGCGCCAAGACGACCGCTATTTCCCTCCTCGCCGCTGCGGCGCTCGGAGCGGCTGTGTTCACGGGCTGTACCGTCACGAGCGGAACCGTCGACGACATCGACGGCGGCACGCAGCCGAACAAGGAGAAGGACGCCGGCGCGACCGACAACGACGCGGGCAACACGACGCCGGACGGGGGCGGCACCGCCACGTGCGAGACGAAGCGGACCAGCGAGTACATCGTCAGCGCGGCCTGCCAGGCCTGCCTCGATGCCAACTGCTGCGCCGAGCAGAAGACCTGCTTCGACATCGTGGCGCCGGACGAGAGCAAGGTCGACTGCAACGACTACGCGCAGTGCATCGATGATTGCGCCACGAAGTCGGAGACGCAGGAGCAGCTCGACGAATGCTACGCCGACTGCGACTTGATCGGCGCGGACGGCGTCCAGACGGCGTACGAGGCGATCGAGAGCTGCGCGGTGAAAGACTGCAAGGCCGAGTGCGTCGATTAGTGAGCCAGCTCGACGAGACAGTGGCTGATCCCACCGTCTCGTCGAAGTGATGCCGGCGGCGGTCCTGGGTTTCCAGGCCGCCGCTGTCGCTTTGTGGTGCGCGCGCTCGTGCCGCTGTCGCGCAGGACGAGGACTCCGGCCGACGCGAAGACGGCGCATCCTCCGCGCTCTCCACGCGCGAGCGCGGGGTTCGCGGCCCATCAACCCGCGAAGGCGACGCGCGTCGTTGGGAGTCGCCCCCGACCAGCCGCGGAGGGACGCCTTCGACCGCCGAAGATGGAGCGAACGCCGCGAAAGCTCACCCCTCAGGGGAGCTTCATCGCCTTCTTGAAGCGCTTGGCGTCGGCGAACATGTCCACGTTCGTGAACACGTACGTGGCGTCCTCGTGCTTGGCATCCTTCGCGATCGCGGCGAGCTTTTCGATCGCGGGGTCCTCGTAGCGGCTCTTGTGCCCTGCGGGTCCCGGGAGCCGGTAGTACGCGATCGGCGCGTCGAGCGCGCCGTGCGCGAGCGGATCGCGCGCCGGGATCACCTTCACGTCGATCGCGAGCGACGCGGCGTCGTCGGCGTCCCACGTGGTCGGCGCCTCCCAGACCACGCGATCGAACTTCGTCCGCACGCTCTGGAGGAACTCCTTCACCGCGGCCTTGTTCGCTCGGTTCTGGACGAGCTCCGGCGGCGAGACGAAGACGGCGATCCCCGCGTCGAGCTCTTTGCCGACCTCGAGCAGCGTCTTCAGCGCGGTCTCGACGACCTTGCCCTCGCGGAAGCCCTCCTGCCCGATCTCGCGCGGGGCGAGCATCGCGAAGTTGAACCCTGCCGGGGCTTCGCGCCGCCAACGCCGGATCGTGCCCATTCCAGGGAGCGCGTGATGCGTCTCCTGGACCTCCACGAACATGAACTCTTTGAAGTACCGCGTCGCGGGTACCGGGAACCCGGCACACCCCACCGTGATCGTGGCTTGGGAAGCGGCCATTGGGCGCGCACAATAGCACGCTCCCCGGGGCGCTTCACCACTTCACGCATACGTCTTCGCTCGGCCGCGTAGATGCGCCGCGGACGCCCGTCTTCAGCTCGTCCGCTCGGGACGGCGAAGCTGCTCCGCTTCAGCCTGGTCCTAACGCATCTCGAGCCGCATTCGGGCCGCGCTCCGTGCGTCCCCGGAAGCTCGACCGAGCAGTGCGCCCAAACGCTAGCGCTTCGAGCCAGCGGCGATCCACGCGGCGATGTCGTCGACGACCTGCGCGTCGACGTGCCCCGGCGTCTCGTACTCGGCCGGCCCCGGCGCACCGGACCCGCTCACGAACAGGTGGTTCAGCGACGCATACGTCTTCAGCGTCGCCAGCCGCCCCGCTCCGAGCGCCGCCCTCCACCCGTCGAAATCCTTCATCGTCACCTGATAGTCACGCTCGCCCTGGAGCACGAGGATGGGGCAGCCGAGCTTCTTCGCGACCGCCGGCGGATCGTAGCCGCGCACGTCGAGGAAGTAGGCGCCCTTCACGGAGCCGCCGATCGGGAACACGACGTCCTCGTCCGCGCGGAGGTCCGGCGCCTCGACCCGCTGCTTGAAGGCGCGAGCCGCGTCGAGCTTTGCGCGAAGCGCTTCGTCCTTCGGGCTCAGCGTCGTGAAGTATGTGAGCTGCTCGATCAACGAGTCGACGAGCGGGCGCGTCGATCCGGCGAGGATGACGACGCCCGCGAGCCTCGGGTTCGCCTCGGCGATACGCGGCGCGAGGTAGCCGCCCTGGCTGTGCCCGAGGAGGAAGACGCGCTTCGGATCGATGCCGGGCGTGCGCACGAGCAGCTCGATCGCGTCGTGCGCGGCGGACTCGACCTCGTCCCGCTGCGTGACGATCCCCGCGGGGGCGTGGCGGCTCCGCTTCTCGTAGCGAAGAACGGCGACCCCGCGGCTCGCAAGGCCCCATGCGAGGTCCTTGAACGGCTTCACGGCACCGACGCTCTCGTCGCGATCGCTCGGTCCCGAGCCATGAACGAGGACGACCGCGGGAAACGGCCCCGCTCCCTTCGGCAGCGTGAGCGTGCCGGGAAGCGCGGGTGCCGCGCCGACCGTGACCTCGCGCTCCTCGAAGGCGCCTGGCCGTGCGTGGGCAGGGGCGCTCGACGCCGCCGTCTCCGCTGGCCGCACGAACAGGCCCGCGAGCGAGTCCTCTCGATCGAAGACCAGGCGAAACGTCTTCTTCCCGCGGGCGAACGCGCAGACCAGCTCGACGACGCGGAAGCCGCCCTCCTCGTGCACCCGCGCGTCCTCGGCGGCCGCGAACGCGCCGTCGCTCGTCTCGAGCGCTTGCCATACCGCGCGCAGCCGGTCAGCCGGGACGGCGCTCGACAGCGCCGCATCGAAGGTCGTCGCTGGGTGTGTCCACTGCCCGCTCGCCAGCTCGGCGACGAAGGTCCTTGTCCGGGTCTCGAGCGACGGCGTTGCGTTCACGATGCCTCTCGGTGTGGAGGTTGAAGGCTCGGAGCCTCGGGTCAGGTGAGGAACATGAGGACGACCTTCGAGAGAGCCTCGACGCCGATGAGCAAACCGATGAACCCGCCGACGAGCTTCACGCCCGTGAGGCCCGACGCGTTCTTGAAGCCGAAGTAGAGAAGCGTGACGTTCGCGACGCCGAACACGACGGCAACGAGCGCGACGGCGAGCAACGCCGGCGTGACCTCCGGCGGCATGGGCAGTGGTGCGGGCATGAGCGGGACGAGGACGAGCGCACTGACAAGGGTCGGGAGTCGCGCGAGGCCGGTCATGCCGACGAAGTCGACGAGCCTCACGTGCCTCGTGAAGAGACGCGCGTAGGCCCAGAAGCAGACCGCCGGCAGGAGCCACGCGACGAGCTGATCGCACAGCGCGACGTGAAGGGACGGCACGGCGGAGCGATCGACGTGCAGATCGAGGAAGCCGTCGAAGCGAACGCCGAGACGCGACACGGCGAGACCGAGGACGCTGATGAGCGCGCCCGTGATCGCCGCTGTTCCCCCACCGAACCGCTCGAACGGATCGACGAGCAGCCAGAGCCGCGAACGAGCCGGCGCCTCGCTCATCGCGGCGAGGAGCCGCGCGCCTTCGTCGGGCGCCACACTCCCGGACTCGACCAGCCGACGAACACGCTCTGACGGAGTCATAGGCCCACCTTCCGAAGCTCTCGCTCCGCTTCCTTGGAAGAGAGCTTCCCTTTCTCGAGCGCATCGAGGATCTCGTGGCGGCGCTTCTGGACGCCGCGCTCGAGCTCTTCGACCCGATCGATGATCTGATCGAGCCGATTGCGAACGGTCGGGTAGCTCCGCCCCTCGAGCGTCGCCATCGCCTTGAGGCTCCCGGATGCGCGGACGAACTCGACGATGAACGCGAGATCCTCCGCGGGGAGCTGCAGCAGAACGGGGACCTCGAAGCTCCCGTCGAGGTTCGTTCCGCACGACTGACAGGCCAGCCGCGTCACGCGGAGGTCGCCTTCACAGCTGGGACAGGACACGACCAGCTTCGCCATCGGGACAGTCATTTAGTAAGGCCTCGACTCAATTTTATCAATGCCGACATGAACAAAATAAAACTTCACCTTCAGGATGGTCTTGGTGCGCTCGCGTCCCTGAAGCAGCGCTCGAGCGCGCGGAGAGCGCCGCCGCTGACGCGACCTCCGACGCGATGACGAGCGGCTCGTCGTCTGGACACGGGGGACGGCGACGTCCGGCGCACGCGGCTCGCGCATTCGTCTGATCACGTCACGGTGCGTAGACCGTTCGGCATGCGTGAGCCGATCGACTCGCGCCCGCGTGGTGCGCATGGCATGCTCGCGCCGTGGTCGATCCCGACGCTCCGAAGCCGATGGAGGCACCTCCGCCCGAGGTCGATCCCGGTCGATACGACGGGCCCTCGCGCGCCGCGCCCTACCCGCTCAGCCGGACGTCGCCGTCCTACGACCTCGTCGACGTGGCGGCGCAGATCCAGAAGGCGGATCAGACGCTGGCCACGATGACCGGCGGAAAGCTCGGCGTGATCGCAGAGCAGATCGCACGCTTGCAGGAACAGGCTCGCTTGCTCCTCGAGAAGGCGCGACGCGACGCCGAGCTTCACCGAGCGCAGTGCCGCTTCGAGAAGAAGCCCGGCGGCGAGTATCACCTCTATCGGAGGACCGACGGCGAGCTCTGGTTCTCGCGACTCGCGCCGGACGAGTGGGTGACCCCGCAAGCGCACTCGTTCGAGGGCACGTTCCGCCTCGAGCTCGATTTCTCGTTCACGCGCATCGACGTCCCCGAGGAGGCGCCGCCCGCCCTTCCGATCGCGACGCTCCTCGGCAAGCGCGATGGCGCCTAATACCCGGACACCATGAGCTCGACCGGTTCGTTCCGACCCCACGACAAGCGAGGGGTCGGAACGAACCTCCCGTCATCGCACAGCCTTGTGTCCGGGAGTTTCGTTCTCATGGTCGAACCACAACCCATCGAAATCGATGGGTCGAGGTTCTAGGCGGTCGCCGGCGCGCGCGGCCTCACGGCCACGCTGCAGTGACCGCGGGCGACGCGTCCGTCACGTCGCTCGCGACTACTTCACCGGCGGGATGGGCTTCGGACCGACGCACACGCCGACCTCGAGGAGGATGTGCATGAGCGCCTTCTCCTGGGCGAGGAAGTCGCCCTGCCCGCCCGCGGTGTCACTGCCCTCGGCGTGGTAGGTGCTGTAGAGCACGCGCCCGCAGCGATCCTGGAAGGACACCGTGGCCGGCTTCGTGCCCGCCGCGCCCAGCTTCACCGAAGCCCACACCTTCGGCGTCTGCGTGAAGGGGTTGCCGTTCTCGTCGATCGACTCGATCGGCGACACCTTGTCGATCGCGGTCCAGGCGGCCTTCAGCTGCGCGTTGCCTTCGCCGATCGCCGTCATCCACTCGCGGAGCGGGACGTCGTCGAACTCGGCCGGGTAGTCGCCTCCGCCCGAGCACGCAGAGCCGAGCTGGCTCGTCTCGCCGACCCACTTGATCGCGCCCGGCCACCCCTGGCGAACGTACTCGTAGCTCCAGTCGGAGACGTACAGCTTGCCGCCGAGCGCGACGAACTCCTTCGCCGCGGTCTTGAGCTTCGGGTCGACCGAGACCTCACACATCGGCCCGGAGCCCGGGTCGTTCACCCTCCCGGCGCACGGGAGGAAGATGATGTGATAGTTCGGAAACTCCTTCATCTTCTGGCTGTAGGCGCCGATGTTGAGCCCCGGCTGGAAGAGCTCGTAGTCCTGAAGCCCGATCTTCTTGAGCGACTTCTCGACGTGATCCCACTGCCCCGGCCAGATCAACATGCGGGGCGTCGTATCGCCGAGGGCAGCGTCGGTCTTGCCGGGAAGCCGGGTCAGGTCGCCGGGGACCGCCTGGGTGCCGGGGTTCACCGCGATCCTCCGGACGCGACGGAACTGCCCCTTCTGAACGACGATGTACTGCTCGCCGGCTTCGTACGCGGGGAGCTCGAACGTCCCATCCGGCTTCGAGTACGTGAACGCATACGAGTCGAGCGCGACGCACTTGTCGCAATAGGCGTTCGTCGGGATTGGAGCCGGCGGCGTCGAGGTCAGGTAGACGAGCGCGTCCGAGAGCGGGATCGTCCCCTCGGGCATCACCACCTTGCCGGTGAGCGTCCCGATCGACGGAGGAAGCGCGCCGTCGTCGCTCGCGTCGGTCGTCGCGAAGTCGTTGGGGCCGCCGCCTCCGTCAGCGGAGTTGCCGTTGCCGTCGGGACCGCCACCGAAGCCGTCACGACCGCTCGATCCACACGCGAGGATCCACGCCGCCAGGAGGAGACCGCAAGCTGCCGCTCTCTTCATCGGCATACCGATAGCCAAGGGCCGAACGGCTGGGCATCTCAATTGCGTCCAGACTGGAGTAATTACTCTAACCCGATGGCTCCAACATCCCACCCCGCCTTGCGCTGGGATCGTGCGCCTCGACGGGTCAGTCGGACGTGACCTCGGGGGGCGAGTCGTCGATGGCATCGGGCCGACCGCCCTCCAGTACCCGCTTTGCTCGCGCGACGTCGAGCTGCTTCTCCCACTTCGCGACGACGATCGTGGCAACGGCGTTGCCGACGATGTTGGTGAGCGCTCGAGCCTCGGACATGAACCGATCGACGCCGAGGAGGAGCGTGATCCCGACGACCGGGACGCTCCCCGTCGAGGCGAGCGTGGCCGCGAGCGTGACGAAGCCGCTCCCGGTGACCGCCGCGGCGCCCTTCGACGTGAGGAGGAGCACGAGGAGGAGACGGATCTCGTCGCCCGGGCTCAGTGGAACGTCGAGCGCCTGCGCGACGAAGAGCGCGGCCATCGTGAGGTAGATCGAGGTCCCGTCCAGGTTGAACGAGTATCCCGTCGGGACCACGAGACGGACCACGGGCGGCGCACATCCGAGCAGCTCGAGCTTCCCCATGAGCCGCGGCAACGCCGACTCCGACGACGACGTGCCGAGCACGATCACGAGCTCCTCACGGAGATACCGAAGGAGCTTGATGATCGACAGCCCCATCGCCCGCATCACGGCGCCGAGCACCACGAGCACGAAGAGGAGCGCGGTCGCATAGAAGGCCGCCATCAGCTTGGCGAGGCTCCCCAGCGTACCGATGCCGTACTTCCCGATCGTGAACGCCATCGCGCCGAAGGCCCCGATCGGCGCTGCACGCATCACGATGCCGACGATCGCGAAGACGGCCGTCGCGAACTGCTCGAGGAGCGTGCTGACGCCCGCCGCCCGCTCGCCGAGCCCTGCGAGCGCAACGCCGAGCAGCACCGCGAGCACGAGGATCTGGAGAACGTCGCCGTCGACGAACGCGCCGAGGAAGGTGTTCGGGATGAGCGCGAGGAGGTGCTCCGCGACGCCGTGCGGCCTCGGCCCCGACAGGGCCTTGTCGACGATGGATGGGTCCATGCCCTCCGCGGAGGCGTGGATCCCGGCACCGGGCTTCACGAGGTGCGCGATCGCGAGCCCGATGAGCAGCGCGAGCGTCGTCATCACTTCGAAGTAGAGGATCGCCTTGCCGCCGACGCGACCGACGCTCTTCAGATCCTTCATCCCGGCGATGCCGACGGCGACCGTCATGAAGACGATCGGACCGATGAGCATCTTGATCAGCTTCACGAAGCCGTCGCCGAGCGGCTTCATCGCGATCCCCCACTCGGGACGGAGCCAGCCGAGGAGCACGCTGAGCGCGAGCGCGATCAGGACCTGGACATAGAGGCTCGGACCACGCCGCTTCTTCGGGGGCTCCTCCCCCTCGGTGATGCGCTCGGCGCTCTCGGGCGTCAGCTCCATCGGCCGATACTACGCAATCGCCGAACCGCGGATCGGGCGACGATGGATCGCGCAGCGAAGCGCGCTAGCATCGCCGGCATGACGCGCTCCGCCATGCTCGCACTCGCCGCAGTCCTCTGTTTTTCGTGCAGCAAGAAGGACAAAGAGGAGGCTCCGGCCGGATCGTCGACGTCCGCTGGAGCGACCGGTGCGACGGCTCCGGCCGCGCCGGCTGGCTCGCCTCCCCCCGACGGGAAGTACGAGCGCGTGATCGTCGACGGAGTGACGGTGCCCATGATCAACGTGATGGACAACGGCGCGACCATTCTCGTCGACACCGACGGGGTGAAGCCGCGCACGTGGGAGGAGCAGTACAAGCGAAAGCGCAGCTCGCTCCTCGTCGGTCAGTACGATCTCCACAAGACCAACGCGAACAAGAACGACACCTTCGAGGACGACCCGATCGACAAGGAAGGCCTGTGGGTGATCGACTCCAAGGGCAACATCACCCGGCACTGACGCCAGACGCCGGAGGAGAGTCAGTACGCGAAGCGCTTGGCGAAGGCGACGGCGATCGCCACGTCCGCTCGCTCGGACTGACGGCCGGCGGCGAGCTGCGTCAGGATCGCGCTGACGGTGGCGACCACCTCCTGAGGTGTGCCGGGACAGCGAACGCACTCGAGCGCATCCGCCTCGACGTTGTGCATCACGCTGATGCCGGCGCGCACGAGCTCCGCTTCGATCTGCCGGAAGCGCGCGACGATCGGCGGGATCGCATCCTGGGTCTTCACCATCGACGCGAGCGCCACGGCAGCGCTACGAACGTCGCGAGCGTGGGCGCGCTCGCCGGCCGGCGACTGGTAGACGAGGCTCGACGCAGCAGTGACGACGCGACCGACGATGTCCGCCGGGGTCCCCGTCGCCGGCATCAGCCGCGACGTGAACTTGAAGAGGATCTCCTGACCGCGGCCGAACGCCTGCTCGAGCCGCCGATGGATCTCGACGAAGCGAAGCACGCCGGGCTCGAGCGCGAAGCCGAGAATCGACTTTGCCGCGCCCATCACGATGGGCGTCCGCGGATAGCCAACCCGAGCGAGGGCGGCCTGCGCCTGCTCGAGCCGCTTCTGGGCCTCTCGGATGCCCCCGGACATCGCCGCGTTGCGCACGCAGACCACGGCGAGGTCCGCCTCTTTCGTGGCTTGAAGCGCCGACTTGTACGCGTCGATCGTCTGCTCGCGCGGCCCGTCGACCTTCGCGAGGCCGATGACGATGTGCTCCCGGTTCTTCCGCACCCAGACGTTTGCGGACAGCGCCGCGATGTCCTTGCTGAAGGCGAGCATCTTCGCTTCCGCCTTGTCGAACGTGCGAAGGAACGATCGGAGCGGAACCTCGGCGAAGCGCTCGAGGCGCGCCTCGAGCTGGGCACGCACACGCCATCCCTTGTGCGTCAACGCGTAGCGCTCCGATCCGAGCCGCTCGCATGCGCAGTACCGTGCTCCCGGAGCAAGGCTCTGCGCCTCGCTCACGATCTTCGCGATCGGCACCATCGTGGTCGCGTCGTTGAGGAGCGCAATCGCCCGCCGCATCGCGACGCGATCCGCCTCCTTCTGGGCGATCTCCACCTTGCTCGACTTGATGCGGAACCAGTCGCTCTTCAGGCGCTCCTCCGTCTCGCGGAGCGTGCTCGCTAGCGCAGCCGTCGCGTTCGGATCGCCGATGCTCGTTTGCGCGTGGGCTTGCACGACACCCTGGAGCCAGGTCGCCATCGCGAGGTCGTCCGGATCCGCCTCGAGCGCGAGGCCGAGCGCGAGGAGCTCGTCGATCTCCTCCGACTCGACATCGAGCTCGTTTCTCGCGAGACCGCGAAGTACCAGGCCCGCACGCCTGCAGTTCATGACGCTTCCTCGTCGTTTGGCTCGTCGTTCGGGGTGATCGGTCGTGCTCGATGCGTCACGAGGGCACGAAGAGAGAACGCCGGCTCGCTATCCTTCGCGAGGACCACCGGCGGGCCGGCAGGCGTCGCGCGTGCGCGCTCGAGGACGGCGAAGACGTGCCGCTCGACGTCGTCTCGGGCCGGCGTCGTCCCGTCCCAGACGAGCTGGACGCCGCTCGCCCCCGCCCCGCGCACGGCCTCGACCAGCTCGAGGAGCCGCCGGGCATTCGACGCCGTCACGGCGACAACGACAATGGCGCCGGCGATCCGCTCGGCCCCGAGGCGCGCGAAGCGCTTTCGCGTCCGGAGGCGCACCACGCGGGGGGCGGGCGCCGAGCACGCCGCCGTCGCCTCGCGGAGCGCCCTCGCGATCGCCTCCGTCATCGCCGCGGACAGATCGCGATCGGCGACCGCGACCGTGATCTCGGCCTCCAGCGGCGTCGCGACAATGCGCGCGCTCACGAGACGGCCTCCTCGGCGCGGGCGCGCCGCTCGCGGAAGAAACAGTTGTTCAGGCAGGTGAGCGGGCACGCGTCGACCTGGGCGCGCGTGCGCGCATACGCCTTGCTGTTCCAGAGCGCTCGGACGTCGACGAGACGCGCGTCTCCGTGCGACCACGGCAAGCGGTAGCACGGCTTGATCTGTCCACGGTGATCCACGGCCAGGAACGCCTCGCCGACGCGGCACGCGACTCCGAGCGCTTCCCGCGACGAGTCGCGGAAGTAGCGCCGGACGAGCGCGAGACGCTCCAGCGACGCGTGCATCACCTTACCGAGCTCTCCCTTCAGCTTCGCGAGCTCGTCGAACGTCGCGTCGAGCGCCGCCTCCTGCTCGCGGGTAGGCCAGAGGCGCGACATCGCCACGAGATCGTCGCGCCGAACGATGCCGTCTCCGCGGAAGGAGCCGTGCTGGAGGTTCACCGGCTGGATGTTGATCCCCGAGACGCCCTCGTCGCGCGCGCGGCGGACGAGCGCGGGGATCTCGCCGACGTTCTTGCGCTGGATGACGGTGGAGACGTTGACGCTCAGCTTCGAGCCCGGGCGCGCATCGCGTGCGCGCACCATGCGACGGATCGCGCGCCATGCGTTCTCCCCGGCCTTCGGCACGCCGACGATGGCGTCGTGGGTTTCGTCGGCGGCGCCGTGGATCGACACGGAGACCGATGCGACGCGCTCCGCGAGCTCGGTCGCGATCTTGTCGGAGATCGGGAAGCCGTTGGTCGTGATCGTGACGAGGTGCTCGAGCTCGTTCGCATGGCGGATGTGATCGAGCATGTTCGGATCGCGGAACGGCTCGCCCGCGCCGGTGAGCGCGACGCGGCGGATGCCCCAGGCGGCCGCCTCGGCGATGAGCCGCTGGACGTCCGCGGACGAGATCGTGTGCGGATCGCGACGCGTCGCGCGGTTACCGCACATGTTGCACTCGAGCCCGCACAGATCGTTCGTCGAGATGTCGAGCGCAGGTGGCGGCAGGACGTACGGCCGGCCGTTGGTCATCACGAGCCGGACGTCCCGCCGCGGGATCGAGCTCGCCGGCGGCTGCTCGCGCAGGCGGCGGAGCGTGGGCACGAGCGCGGACTCGCTCGCGACCTCGGTGCGGTCCTCCGCGACGTCGTCGGCGCGGAGCACCACGTCGAGGCGTTGCGCGGCTAGCTCGCGCATCGCCCGTGACAGGAGACCGAGGTTGCCGGGGTCGACATGCCACGCGAGCGTCGTCCCCTCCCCGAGCGCGCTGGCCGCTCGGCGATACGCAGCGAGCGCCTCACCGGGCGCGTCGGGTGTCCCATCCTCGAAGAGCGCGACGCGCTCGTGACGGAGGGCGTCCTCGCCATGCGAGACGCTGCGGTTCACGGAGCCTCCACGGACGCGATGAGATCGTGGGTGCCGCCACGGCAGCGATCGCACACCGGCATCGACTCCCGTCCGGCGAGCATCGCCGCACGGAACGCGCGGTAGCGTTCGCCGCGCCAGATCTCGGGGAACGAGGCCTGGAAGACATTGCCCATCACGAACGCATCGCCCATGTCGGGACGGAGATAGCAGCACGGCGTGACCGAGCCGTCGACGTTCACGACCGTGTGGTCCCAGGCCATCGTGCAGAACGCATGACGGACGTTGGGCGTCTCGCCGTCCGCCTTGTATCGAGAGAGGAGCCGCTCGGCGGGGACGAGATCCTTCGTCGTGGCGTCGTCGGCGCCCACCGTCTTCACGCGCAGCCGATCGACCCCCCACTCGCGCGCGAGGCGACGCATCTCCGGCAGCTCGTGCTCGTTGTGACGCATCACGATGAACTGGAGCTCGATCCGCGGCTTGTCGAGACCGAGCCTCTTCTTCTCGGCGCAGAGCCAGGCGACCGACCCCGCGACGCGCTCGAAGTCGCCATCCTTGCGGAACGTCGCGTAGGTCTCCGCGCTCGCACCGTCGACGCTGAGGATGAGGACGTCGAGCCCGGAGCGCAGCAGGGCGAGGCCGCGCTCGCCGTCGAGGAAGTGGACGTTCGACGACACCTTCACCACGCGCACGCCCGCTTCCTTCGCGTGCGCGATCATCGCGGGGAGCTCCTTGTTGAGGAGCGGCTCGCCGTAGTTCCAGAGCGCGAGGTTCCGCATGCGCGGGGCGAGCTCGCCGAGGACGTGGTCGAAGCGGTCGAGCGTCATTTGCGGCAGCGGCTTGATCTTGCCCGTACCGGTGGGGCACGTCGGGCACGCGAGGTTACAGAGGTTCGTCGGCTCCACCATCGCCGTCTCGGGGCCGCCGGCAGGCAGCTCCGAGAGGTAGCGCATGAGCTCCGGAGGCGGCACCACGACGGCGCCGCGCTCGGCGAAGAAGCGGCGGAGCGCATGCGTCTCGGGGACCGCCTCGAGCGCGAGCGACGGCGCCTCACGCGCTTCCGGCGTGAGGAAGAGCCGCACGAGCCGGACGCGACGGAGCGCCTCCTCGGGCATCGCGCGCACGGCGTCGAGGAGTGCGCGGGCGCCGGGATGCGGGACGCCGTGGACGAGCTCGACGCCCTCGAGCAGCGGCAGCGCGTAGGCAGCGAAGTCAGCCTCCACGAAGCGGCGCAGCTTCACCTCGACACGCGGGGCGTGTCCTTCCGCTGCGCAGTCCTCGAGCGCGTCCGGCAGGAGCCTCGCGCCGGCGCCGGTGGCGCGCAGGCGTACGAGCTGACCGCGCTCGACGACCGCGTGGAGCGACTGCCTCCGCGCCGCTCGAGCCGCGCGTCGCGCTGCGCCGCGCTCCTGCGCGCGCCGCGTGAGCAGTACCCCGTTCTCCGCCGGTACGAACGCCGACGAGCCGGGCCATGCCGGCGAGCGATCGACCGGCGTCCGTGCTCCGCGCTCGAGGAGCGCGCTCCAGATCCCGAGGACGCGATCGGCAGCACGCTCGTGGGAGAGCTCGGTGAGGACACGCTCGCGGCCGCGAGCGCCGAGCGTGCGGGCGAGCGCGCGGTCCTCGAGCAGTCGCTCGATCGCACGAGCGGCCGAGACGGCATCGCCCGCCGTGACGAGGAGGCCGGTCTCGCCGTCGACGAGCGCCTCCGGTACGCCGCCCGTCCGCGAGGCGACGGCCGGCACCCCGCTCGCCGCTGCCTCGACGAGCGCGACGCCGAAGCCCTCGACGTCGTCGTCGGCTTCGCTCGCGAGGAGCGCGAACACGTTCGCCAGCCGATAGAGCGCGGGGAGCTCCGCGTCCGGAACGAACCCGGTCGCGACGATACGCGCTCCGATCCCGAGACCGTCGGCGATCTGCGCGAGCTCCGTGCGCATCGCGTCGCTTGCACCCGTGAAGACGAATTTGAGGCGAGGCCGCTTCTTCGCGAGAAGCGCGATCGCCTCGAGCGCCGTCCGGTGCCCCTTCCGCGGCGCCAGCCGGGAGACGGTCAGGACGACCTCGTCTTCGTCCTCGATGCCGAACCGGCGCGCGAGCGTCGCGTCGCGCGCGCCGGGGCAGAAGCGCGTAGGGTCGACGCCGTTCTCGATCGTGTGCAGCACGCCGGGCGCGACGCCCCTCCCACGCGCAAGGTCCTGCGAGAAGCGCGACACCGCCAGGACCGCGTCCGCCGACGACAGGCCCTCGATCTGCGCGGTCCGATACGCGTCGGGCGTCCCGTCGTGGAACACCCACGGGGCGAGCAGATCGTTGCCGTGGACGTTCACCGTCACGATGCACGGAAGCGCAGCGCGAAGCGCGGGGACCCACGGACCGAGCCCCGCGTGGCAGAGATGGATCACGTCGGCCGAGTCACGGAGCGCGGCGTCGATCGTCGCGAGGAGGTCGTCCTCCAGATCGATCCGCGCAGGGGGAGGCCGCGGCTGGTACAGCGGCACGACCACGTCCTCGCCGAGACCGCTCGCCGATCGCGCGCCGAGACGGTTCGTCGTGTAGACGCGGACGCCGACTCCGCGCGCGAGCAGGCATGCCGCAAGCGAGCGGGCAACGGTCTCCATTCCGCCGAGCTTCGGCGCAAAGTCGTGCGCGACGATCGCGACCTTCGCCATCGCATTCTTCATCGGCGGTCGCCACACCGGGCGGAGCACCGCCGCGGCGGCCTCCCGGTTCCTCGCGACGAGGGGGATCGTGCGATGAGCGCGCGTCATCGCCGCGAGCCTGTCGCCCGAGCCTAGGATCGCCTCGACGGCATCGGCGATCGAACGCGCTTCGGGCTTCGCGATGACCGCCGCCCCTGCGCGCGCGAGGCGGAGGGCGCGGGCGCGCTGGTCCTCCGCTTTGCGATGGCCGGGGACGAGCACGGCCGGCTTCTCGAGCGCGCGGATCTCGGCGATCGCGTTGTAACCGGCCTGCGATACGACGAGCGTGGCGCGCGCGAGGAGCGCGTCGAGATCCGCCGTCGATCGCACGACGGTCAGCCCGGGGTACCGCTCCAGGTTCGACGGCGGCTCTCCATACGGTCCGGTGACGAGAACCGTCTCGAGCTCGGGGACGCGCGCACGCGCGAGCAGATGCGCGTCCGCGACGGCGCGGAGGTAGCGGCGGGCGTCGACCGGCTGACCTCCCCCGCCCGCCGTCGCGACGACCCGCGGCGCCCCGCTGGACGGCGCCGGCGCGTCCCCACGGATCGGTCGCACGATCGGGCCCGCGAGCACGACCGGCAGACCGTCGAGCGGCGCGAGGTCCATGTCACCCGGCGCGTGCGGCACGACGATCCGATCGAACGCGAGCGGCGCCGCGCTGGCCACGAAGGACCGGAGCGCCTCGGGACGGAGCTCGCGAAGGACGAGCACGGCGCGTGCGCCGATCGCCGCGACCTGCCGCGCGACGCGCATCGGCGCATGCGTGTCGAACACGACGAGATCGGGCCGGAACGTCTCGAGAGCCGCCACCAGCGCAGCCTCCTCGAACGGCTCCGGCAACGCGGTCAGCGCGCGCCCGGGATCGGCGTGCGGCTCCGAGAGCCGAGGCGGGAGCTTGACGAAGTCGAGCCCGGCCTCCGCGATCCGCGAGGTGTCGCGCGCGTTCGTGAGCACGAGCAGCTTCACACCGGGGACGAGCGCGCGCATCTCGGTCGCGAGGCTCACCGCGCGGACGACATGCCCGAGGCCGACGCCGTTGATGGTGTGGAAGGCGACCTTCATCGAGCGCCGCCCTCCGCCTTGCGCATCACGAGATCGAGCAGCACGTCGGCGGCGCGATCGGCGCCCCCGGCCTCGAGCGAGGGCCGAGGAGCGGTCGCCATCCACTCGAGCGCGGCGGACAGCGCCGCGTCTTCGAAACGGTCGAGCGCGAACGCGAGCCCTCGCTCCGCGAAGCGCGAGGCGCGCGCGGCCTGATCGTCGAACGACCTCGGCTGCGCGAAGAGCGCCGCCGGCACGCCGGCCTTGGCGAGCTCGTGCGCGGTGTTGTAGCCCGCTGGCGAGAATGCGCCGTCGAATGCCGCGAGCAGCGGCTGGAGCGGCGCAACGCGTACGTGCAATGGCCGCTGTCCTGCGTCCACCTTCCCGGCGCGCTCGAGCGGGCCGACCGCGCGCACGACGACGAGATCGGGCGCGAGCCGAAGGGCGGCCTCCGCGAGCGCGGTCGCACGCGCCGCCGCCTCCGCGTCACCACCGCCGCCGGCCGCGACGAGCACGGCCCTGCCCTCCGCCGGCAGCCCGAGCGCGGTGCGAGCCTCGTCGCGGGAGAGCGCGTCCGCCGCCTCTCCGAGCGTGATCGGCGGCACGCGGACCGTCCGGATCGGGAGAGACACGTCGATCGGGCCTGGATCATCCGTCACGATCGCGACGTCGTGATCGCGGAGCCCTGCCGCGAGCACATCGTCCTCGGCGCGGGCTACCGGCACCGAGCGGCGTACGAGCGCTCGCTTCGCGTGGCCCAATCCGACACCGGCGAGCTCGCCATGTGGGCCCGACGGGAACGTGTCCGCCACGACGAGATCCGGACCAAACGCCTCGCAGGCGCCTGCGAGGGCTCCGCGCACGAGACGGCGACGCTCGGCGTCGGCGAAACCCGCTCGCCGCGCGGCGACGGGCGCCGGCAGGCGCACGACGGCGAAGCTCTCGTCGTCGAGGAGCGGATGAGCCTCCGACGTCGTCGCGAGGAGAAGCTGGACCGAGATCCCTCGCGCACGCGATCGCCGCGTGAGGGCTCGCGCCACCGCAACTGTCCGTGCGACGTGACCGGCAGAGAAGCCGTCGTTCGCGACGAGGAGCGCCCGCAGCGCACGCGACGCGGCCATCACGACACGTCGTAGTCGAACGTCCCCGGCGCGGTGTGCCCCGGATCGTTGGCCTCGCGGTCGAGATCGAGCAGGTGCGCGGCTCGACGTTGATCGTAGTCGTGGTCGTGGTGGTGGTGGTGATGCACCGGTCTCGCGCCTCCACCACCTCCGCGCTTCAGCTTCGTCGGCCGCACCCGCTTCGGCGGCTGCATGTCCTCCCAGACGTACGAGTGGTAGCGCGCGCCGACTTCGTGGAACGTGCTCCAGTGGGTCGAGGGATCGTGGAGCAGCGGCCAGAGCGCCGGGTTGAGGCCGTGCTGCTGGAGGAACATCCGTCGATCCTGCGGCGAGAGGTTCCGCCGGCGCAGGTCCTCGAAGAACGCCTCGGCCCCGGCGGGTCGGTAGACCGACTCGATCGCGGCGATCCCCCGCTCGGTGAGGCGATAGCGATCGTGGAGCGGCCACACGCGATCCCAGCGGGCGACGTAGCCTTGCGCCTCGAGCTGCGCGAAGATCTCGCGCTGCGGATGATCGTCGGGGATCGGCCACTCGATGATGTCGCCGTCGTAGAGATGACGCAGGATCAGGTAGGCCGTGGCCGTGGAGCGCGGGTCCGCGAACTGCATCGGTGGCGCGATGGTAGTCGGCGTTCACGATTCCGGGACGCCAATTTGGGGCTCGCCTCACCAGCGTGAGGCGCCGACCGAAATGCCGACCGCGCCCGGCGCGTCGAGCGGCGCCATGTAGAACGACGGCTTTGACGACGACTCCTTCGACTCGGGCTCCACACGCTCGTGACGGCCGAGGATGACGCCGGTGAGGATCGTCGCGACCCCGGCGATCTGGAGGCCGGCGCTCGCATAGAGAAGGCCCTTGGCGGTGCCCGAGAGCGGCGTTCCCGATGCGTGAATGACCGTGTCGCGCGGGTGATCGCTGGCGAACAGAAAGGGCCCAGCGAACGGGATGAGGAGCTGCACGGCGCCGTGCTGTCCCTTGCAGATGTAGCCGCTGCCGCCGAACCAGCACGGCAGGCCGAGCGTCACCAAGAGCAGCGCCACCCTCCCCACCAGGCCAACCGTGCTCGGCGCGGCGGCGACCACATTCGGCCCGTATCCCGCCGCGAACAGGATCGAGCCCGTGACGAGGAGCGGCCGGTTCGCGCGCCACTGCGTTCGCGGCGGCGCTTCTGCCGGGGAAGGCGGCGGCACGTCGAGGCCCGGTGGCGTCGCCGGGGCGACGGGGGCAACCGGTGGCACCGGCGAGCTCGGGCTCGGCGGGATGGACGCCGGCGCTTCCGTCGTCGCGACGATCCGATCCACGTCCGCCCAGGGCACCACCTTCGTCTCGCCGCCCGAGACGGCGAGCGTGACGTGATCGCCGGGAACGATCTCCGTCACGACCCCTCGATACATGCCGCCGTTGCGAAGGAAGACCGTGTCGAGCGGCGCGGAACCGGACGGAGGCGCCGGGCTCGCGACGGGCTCCTGCGCGCTCGCCGTACCAGGCGGCACCATCATGGCGATCGCGATCGCCGCCGCAACGCCGAGGACCGAGCTCCGCCGCACCATCACGATCGTTTCTAAACGACCCGCCCCATCTTGTCGCGCCGTCCGTCATCGCGTTGGCGCCGGCCTTCGCAGCGCCGGCCGGCCACGTTGGCAGCCCCCCGCGCGGGCCTTAACACCCGTCCATGGTCGTCCGCGAAGCGAGCTCGATGATGCCTCGCGCGTACGTGCAGCTCCTGCCCCTCCTCGTCGCGCTGGCCACCGTCCTCCTCGGCCTCGTCGCGTGTGGCGCACGGTCGAGCACGTCGCTCGACGAGGAGCTCACCGACGCGGGCTGCGCGGCCCAGGACCAGAAGCTCCACGAGCAGTGCAGCAGCACCTGCGGCGTCGCGCAGACATCGCCCACGCCCCAGGGCAGCCGCAGCCAGCCGCGGTCCGGCACCACGTCCGTCACGTCGGCGGACTCATCGCAGAGGTCGTGCGTCGACGCCTGCATCGAGGAGAAGCAGAAGCAGTGCGAATCCTCGGCGAGCTGCCCCTGCGCACACGCGCTGACGAAGCTCTCCGGCAGCTGAACGCCCGCTCGAAGCGCGCTCTACCCCGCTCGAAGCGCGCTCTACGAGGACGTCCGCCTCCCCCGCCGCGACCATCCGCTGGAGAGTTGGCCCCACCGGCGCGCCATGGATAGGGTGCCGAGAAGTGCTGAAGAAGCTCATCGTTGCCCTCCTCGCGTGCCTCACGCTCTTCCTCTCCCAGCGCGCCCTGACGGAGTCACGAGCGCGCTCGCTGCCCGAACGCCAGCTGACCGTCGTCGAGAGCGCGAGCGCGAGCGCGAGTGAGGCCGAGATGGACTCCACGCACGACACGGCACCGCCGGCCCCGGCGACCGTGGACCGGACCGCCGTCCTCTACTGACGGAGAGGGCCGGCCCCGGGACGAGCCCGGCGGCGTGACGCTCGAATCGAGCGCGTCATACGCGCGGACACACGAGCGACGACCGAGCGGTGTCCGGCAGACCGAATCGAGCGCGCCCGTCAGTCGCTCGACGACGGCAGGCCGAGGATCCTCGTCCCCATCTTCCGGCCGACGCGACGACTCGCGGCGCGGAGCGCATCGGCGTGCCGGAACGTCGCGGCCCGCGCGTCGGGCGCGACGCTCACGACCTCGATCACGCGGACGTCTCCCGTGTCCCGCTCGCGCGGACCGTCCTTCGAGCGAACGATCCACGCGCGCGCCACGACGCCGGCCCGCGTCGCGCGCGAATCCGGCAAGAGGACGCCGTCGGCATTCGACGTCACGGCGATCCCCTCGCTCGCCTCGTCGGCGCGGAGCACCTCGACCTCGCATCGCGGATACGCCCCCCCGCTCGCCAGCGCGCCGGCGCGGGCGAGCTCGTCGCGCACGCCCGCGACGACCTCGTCGGACGCCACCGCATCCGGGACGTTCGACGAGGCCAGGACGACGGAGAAGCGCTCGGCGCTCGCGCCTCCGTGGACGGCGCGGTAGCCGCAGCCCGAGAGCAGCGGCGTCACCGCGAGCACGAGCGCGAGCGCGCCTCTCATCCGACGATGAGGTTCAGGATCCGTCCCTTCACGAAGATGACCTTCTTGATCGTCTTCCCCGCGGTGAAGTCCTTGATCTTCGGGTCCTCGAGCGCGATCGCCTTCGCCGCCGCCTCATCGGCATCGGCAGGGATTTGGATCGACGCGCGCGCCTTGCCATTCACCTGGACGCCGATCTCGATGACGTCGTCCTTCACGAGCGCGGGATCGAACGCCGGCCACGGCTCGTAGGCCAGCGACGTCTTCCCTCCGAGCTGCTGCCACAGCTCCTCGCCGATATGGGGCGCGAAGGGCGAGACGAGCAGCGAGAGCGCGCGCGCGGCGCCCGCCGGCACCTTCGGCAGGCCACCGAGGTGCTTCACGAGGATCATCATCGCGCTGATCGCCGTGTTGAAGCGGAGCGCCTGGACGTCCTCGGTCACCTTCTTGATCGTCTTGTGGACGAGCTTCTGCGTCTCGACGTCGTAGTCCGCCGGATCGCCTGTGACGTTCGTCGTCGAGACGTTCCACACGCGCTCGAGGAAGCGACGCACTCCCTCGATGCCGCTCGTCTGCCAGGGCTTCACCGCCTCGAGCGGGCCCATGAACATCTCGTAGAGCCGGAGCGAGTCGGCGCCGTGACTCTTGATGAGCACGTCGGGGTTTACGACGTTGCCGCGGGACTTGCTCATCTTGAACGCCTGCGAGAGCACCTGGGTCTCCGGCGAGTCGTTCAGCGTGAAGTGGGCCCCGCGCTTCGTGATGTCCTGCTCGGTGACCTTGCGGATCACGAGCGTCTTCTTCGTCTTCGCGTCCTCGAACGAGCCGTCGTCGCGCTCCTTCGCGCGCTCCGCGCTCACGAGGGTCTCCGACGCGGCGTAGAACGCGAAGTGCTCGCCGTCGGGCGTGGTCAGGACAGGGACGTCCGCCTCGCGCAGATAGAAGGCGCCACCACGGTTGTCGAGGTCGGTCGATCGCATGCGACGATCGGTGAGGTCAGCGCCCGTCTCTGCGTCGACCCATCGATCGCCCTCGCGCTTCGCGCGCGAGCCGGGCACCGCGGTCGCCTCGTGGAAGACGATGTGCTCGACCTCTCCGAGGATGAGGCCCTGGTGGACGAGCTTCTGGAACGGCTCCTCGTGCTTCACGACGCCGAGGTCGAAGAGGACCTTGTGCCAGAAGCGCGCGTAGAGCAGGTGGAGCACGGCGTGCTCGCTGCCGCCGACGTAGAGGTCGACGGGCATCCAAGCGTCGTAGGCCTCCGGGCTCCAGCCGGCCTCGTCGTTCGTCGGATCGACGAAGCGCAGGTAGTACCAGCACGAGCCCGCCCACTGCGGCATCGTGTTGGTCTCGCGCGCGAACCACTTTCCCTCTCTCTCGAAGAAGCGCCAGTCGAGCGCGCGAGCGAGCGGGCCCGCGGGGTCGGTGCCGGGCTTGAAGTCCTCGAGGTCGGGGAGGAGCAGCGGTAGCTCGCTCTCCTCGAGCGGGATCGGCTGGTCGTAGTGGATCTCGTACTTCGTGCCGGGCTTCCGCGGGTCACCGTCGGTCGTCACCGGGAAGTAGATCGGGATCGGCTCGCCCCAGTAGCGCTGCCGGGAGAAGACCCAATCGCGCAGCTTGAACGTGATCTTCGAGCTCCCTCGGCCCTGCGACGCGAGCCAGTCGGTCACCGTACGGCGGACCTTCTCGCTCGGCATGCCCTGCTCGATCGGCGCCTTGCTCCGGCTGACCGCGTCCGCGTTGGCGACGCCGTCGTCGCAGTACGCTGCCTTCGCGACGTCGACCTCGGTGCCGTCGGCCTTGGCTACGACCCGGACGATCGGCAGCGCGTACTTCACCGCAAACGCGTGATCGCGCTCGTCGTGCGCCGGCACTGCCATGACGGCGCCGGTGCCGTAGCTGCCGATGACGTAGTCGGCGACCCAGACCGGGATCTTGTCGCCGTTGATCGGGTTCACCGCGAAGGCGCCGGTGGGGACGCCCGTCTTCGCACGCGTCGCGTCCGAGCGGACGACGTCGCTCTTGGCGTTCGCCTCGTCGGCGTAGCGCTTCACCTCGGCCTGGTGCTCGGGCGTCGCGATCTGGAGCGCGAGCGCATGCTCGGGCGCGAGCACGACGTATGTCGCGCCCGGGAGGGTGTCGACGCGCGTGGTGAAGACGGTGATCCTCGCCCCGGGATGGCCCTCGACCTCGAAGTCGACGTTCGCGCCCTCACTCCGGCCGATCCAGTGCGCCTGCTTCGCCTTCGTCTCCGGCCAGTCGAGGTTCTCGAGGCCCTCGAGGAGGCGATCGGCGTACGCGGTGATCTTGAGCGACCACTGCCGGATCTTGAGCTTCTCGACCGGGAAGCCTCCGACCTCGCTGCGGCCGTCGGCAGTGACCTCGTCGTTCGCGAGGACGGTGCCGAGCGCCGGGCACCAGTTGACCGGCATGTTCGACTGCTGGAACGCGAGGCCCTTCTTGAAGAGCTGGAGGAAGATCCACTGCGTCCAGCGCACGTAGCGCGGATCGGTCGTGTCGACCTCGCGCTCCCAGTCGTAGCTGAAGCCGAGCATCTTCAGCTGACGGCGGAAGTTGTCGATGTTCTTCAGCGTCGTCGAGCGCGGATGCGTGCCGGTCTTGATCGCATGCTGCTCCGCGGGGAGGCCGAACGCGTCCCAGCCCATCGGGTGGAGAACGTCGGTGCCACGCATGCGCTCGAAGCGGCAGACGATGTCCGTCGCCGTGTAGCCCTCGGGGTGGCCGACATGGAGCCCCGCGCCCGACGGGTACGGGAACATGTCGAGCACGTATTTCTTGGGACGCCCCGGGCGCCGTTCGGCACGGAAGGTCTTGTTCTCCTCCCAGTACGTTTGCCACTTCGGTTCGATGACGGACGGATCGTAGGCCTCGGCCATGGGCGAGCATTTATCACTTCAGCGCCCAAAGAGGCGACCGCGAAGCCGCTCGGCCGTACGCGCGGTCGGCGCGTTCGCGGACCGCACCGGCCGAGCCATCGGGTGAATTGTGCTCGTACGGTCGACCCAAACCAGGTAAACGGGGGACGCTCGGCAAACCGATGCGGGCCGAAGTCCCATGCCTCCGGGGCGGTGGAGCGCGAGCTCCAAGGTGCCGGTCGCCTTCAGGGGGGATTCACATCCCGGAGGCTCGACGTGCGCAAGAACTACCTCTCACTGGCCCTGCTCCTTGCAGCCATCGCCGTCAGCTGCGGCGATTCCCCGACCGGTGATGGGGCGTCCCCGGACCAAGATGCAGGCGATGCCGGGTCGAGCGACGACGCCGGGTCGAACGACAAGCCGCCTACGTGCGGCGTGTGCGATCCCGTCGCGACATGCAATGACAAGGTCGATCCAGCGACCTGCATCTGCCCTAACGGCTACACGGACACCAAGGGCGACGGCTCGGTCTGCTCCGATGTCGACGAGTGCGCGAACGGCGCTCACGACTGCGATGCGAACGTCGGCGTCTGCACCAACACGCCGGGCGGCTTCGCCTGCGCCTGCCCTGCCGGCTACACCGACACCAAGGGCGACGGCTCGGTCTGCTCCGACATCGACGAGTGCGCGACCGGCGCTCACGACTGCGATGCGAACGTCGGCGTCTGCACCAACACGCCAGGCGGCGTCGCCTGCGCCTGCCCTGCCGGCTACACGGACACCAAGGGCGACGGCTCGGTCTGCTCCGACGTCGACGAGTGCGCGACCGGCGCTCACGACTGCGATGCGAACGTCGGCGTCTGCACCAACACGCCGGGCAGCTTCGCCTGCGCCTGCCCTGCCGGCTACCACGACAAGAACGGCAACGGCACGCTCTGCGAGCCCCTCGCGCTCTACTCGGCGAGCCCCTTCCAGGGCTTCCTCTTTCAGAACGAGACGGTCGCGCTCACGACCGTAGGCTGCCTCCCGATCACCCTCCCCGGCTCCACCGTCTCCGGTACCAACGCGATGACGCGGCACCCGGTGACCGGGACCGTCTATGCGGTCCTCAAGGTTCAGCCCGATCGCATCCTCGCAACCCTCGATCTCGCGACCGGCGTGGCGACCTCCATCGGGACGCTGGGCGAGAGGTTCTCGGCGCTCGCGTTCACCCCCGACGGCGCAACGCTCTACGGCGTCACGGGCGACGGCTCTCCCACGCCCGAGACGCTCTTCACGATCGATCCGCAGACCGCCGCTCGCACGCAGATCCAGACCCTCGGGAACGGCGCCGACGGCGAGGTCATCGCCTTCGACGGGGCGGGAACGCTCTACCACTGGTCCGGCAACGGCACCGTAGTGACCGAGACGATTCAGATCGGTGCTGGCACGACCGCCGTGGACTTCCCGGTGATCGGCGAGACGTTCGGCGCCGTCTGGTGGAGCTGGCACAAGGACACCGAGGGCAACCCCGACCCGGTGTTCCTGCTCTCGACGATCAGCTCGAACTTCCGGACGCTGTCACCGGCGAAGGGGTACTCCGCTGCGTTCGGCTCGACGCCTGACGATGTCCGCGGGCTCGTGTTCGACCGCAACCACGGCTACGTGCGCGGCGCATCGGCCTGCCCGGTCGAGTAGGCCGGCAGGGCGCAGGCATCGGTCTCGTCCCGGAGCCCGGTCGAGGCAGGCGCGGCTCTGCCCGTACGTCAGTGCTCGGTCGACGAATTCGAGCTCCCTGCGTCCGCGCTGTGGTGGAGCGGTCCATCGGGCACGGAGCGCACGGAGCTCCCCGTCGCGAGATCGACGACGAGGATGCGCGAGCCGAGCTTCTTCGAGACGACGCCATGGCTCTCCGAGTCGGGACCGAAGACATGGAGGTAGGCGCGCGTCTTCGAGAGCGTGTAGCTCGAGAGCCGGTGGCCGTCCGGGAGCGGCAGCGACCACACCTTGTCGCCGTGCTCGGCGTCGACGAGCGCGAGCCCGTCGGCGCCCTCGAAGAAGAGGAGAGCACCTCTCTCGATCACCTCGACGTGATCGACGACCTGGGTGGCGAACCCGAGAGACGCGAGCGAACGCACGAACCTCGTCGTTCCTGCAGCGACGTCGAGACCGACCAGCTCGATCTTCGTGTTGTCGAGCTTCGGACGGAGCCCGCCGCCGGCGTCGACGGGGACGTTCGCTTCGACGGACGGCTGCTCCTCGGCTTTCTCGCCCGTGACGAGGAATCCCACGCCGGAGCGCGCGACGACGATCATGTTCCCGCCGTACGGGCCGGCGCCCTTCCGGAGCTCTATCTCCGGCGAGAAGCGCGGCTCCCATGCGGTCCGGTTTGTGATCGAGTCCGCGGGGACGTCGGCGACGTTCGGCGTCGTGTAGTCACCGCACGAGGACGAGGCCGCTTTCGCGGTCGCGCGCTCGAGATCGATCACGGTCCCGGACGTGCCATTCCCGGAACGCTCGAAGAGGAATCGGTTCGGGAAGCGCGCGGGGCCGGAGACGTACTCGCAGGCGCGACCGGACGACGGCTCGAACGAGAGGCTCGCGAGCTCCTTGCCGGTCGCGAGCTCGTGGATCGTGATGGAGGCGTTCCCTTCTTGCGGAACGCGCGCCACGCCGAGGCGGTCCTTGCCCGCGACGAGCACGATGCGCGGCGAGCTCTTTGCGTCGGCGCCCAGCGAGCTGTATGCGGGGCCCTGCGCGAGCGAGTAGAGGACCGTGCCGTTCTTTCCGTCGATCGCCTGAACGAGCGCGTCGAAGCGCCCAGACTGGTCGCTCGTCCTCCGTACCTCGTCGTCCTCCCTCGCCCCCGCGCCGTTCTCGATGGCGGTCACGACGATCATGTCCTCGACCCCGTCGCCGTCGACATCCGCCGCGATCGGACGCGCGTAGAGCTCCGGGATGCCAATCTCAGCCTGAACGGTCGTGGTCGCTCGCGGCGATGCGCGCCTCGCCAGCTTCAAGACGACGATACCGGACACGACGAGCAGCGCGCCGACCACGGCGGCCACCACGCGCCCGCTTCGCCGGTTGGACGGCGCCATCGGACTCGTCACAGTCCACCATCCGTCGGAGAGCGGCGGACGGGTGACTCACGACGCGTTGCCATCGACCAGCTCCGTGCACGAATCCTCACGGGCACGGCACCCTACAGCGCGTTGACAGATTCGCCAACACCGCCTTTCTCGGGCGACGGGCCGAAGGCCTTCCTGCTTCGTCGAGGGGCAGCTTCACGCTCGTCGCGGGGACTCGCGCCAGCGCTCCCCTCCCCACAAGCGTTTGCCGTCTCCGTTCGCACTGCGAATCCAGCAGGTTGCGCGCGGCGAGCTAGAACACTCTCTCGGGTTCGCATTGTTCGCGACGAATCAGGGGCCATTCATCGCGTGCCCATCGTCTTCGCTTCAAGAGCTGGTCTCCTCGGCGATGAACTCTCGCGCGAGCGCCTCCAGCGCCGCTGACGTTCGCGGATCGACCGCGAGAGGCTCCTGCTCGAGCCAGAGGCCACGGCTCGCAAGCTTGCGCACGAGCATAGGAGTCGCGCGGAGATCGAGGTCCTCTGGCCATGCGCCCGCTAGTCCCTTGGCGTCGACGAGCTCGCCCCAGAACTCGGGCACGAACCACCGCAGGTCGGGGCGTAGTCCGCGAAGGTGCTGAACGATGCGGACACCGTTGGGATCGAGATCGCCGAAGTGGACCACCGGGACGTGGCCCAACCGTTCGACAAGGCGCGCAACCGTCGCCGTGTCCCAGCCCGGCACGTGGACCAAGAGCCACCTCTCGAGCATTCGTAGGTCGCAGAACACGCCAAGGTTCTCGACGAGCAGCGCCGCGCGGATCGGCCCTTCTAGAACGAGGCCCGCATTGAGGGCGCGCTCCGGGATCGACACCTCGCCGAGGACGCTGGCGACGGCGGCGAGGTCGACCCTTCCCTGCGGCGTGATCGCGACGAGTCCCTGCGGTGGCCGGAGCCGCACCGAGCCGTCGTGCGTGGCTTCAGCGTCGCCAAGCGCCGCGAGTCGGCGATCGGTGAGGGTCGCCTTCGAGTGTGGCGCGACCAGGGCTGCCGCCGTTCGTCGGTTGAGCCGGTCTGGAAGCTGCGGCAGTCCCTCCGCGCGCTGCGCGTCATCGAGCTCGTTCCACCCGTCCGGTGTCGGCGCGAGACCTCGTGCCGTCAGCGCTGCAAGGACGTTGCCCCAATCGGGCCACACGCGGTTGAGGACCGCAACGAGCTCGTGTCGCCGGTCTTCGACGAGACCGAGCTCGTCACGTCGCCCCGTGCGTCGGGTCCAAGGGAGTTCATCGAGGGCATCCCAGGCGGATTCTTGCGCACGGCGTCGCTTCAGTACGCCGCGAACGAGTAGTTCCAAAAGCGCGAGACGGGCCGCCTGGGATCGCCAGTTCATGCCTCCGCCCTCGTTCGGCGGCCGCTGACGCGCACCTCTTCGCGTCCGTCTGCGGTGGTCTTGCGGACAAGTCTATAGGTCGTGTTTCCCTCGGCACGTGCGACCTCGGGCGCCGCGATGAGGAGCTGAAGATCGAGCGTCTGGCACAGGTCGAAGAGCACGCCGAGGTTGTCATGCGAGAGTCGGTTGGCCTCGTCGAGGAACAGGAAGCGTAGCGAACCGTGTGACTTCTTCCCTCGGAGTAGCGTCGCGTCGCGCTCCCATTCGGTGAGGACAACCATCATCAGGGCGGCGCCGATGCCGATCGCCTCGCCCGTGGAGAGGCGACCAGCGTTCGCGATCTCCCAGTCAGCCCCCGCCTTGCGTCGGATCTCGACCTGCAGGTGGACGTACTCGCGGTAGTCGAGCAGCTTCTGACCTCCAGTTCGCCCTCCACCGAAACGCTGGAAGATCTGGTCGAGGGCCTCCTCGATCGCCATGTCGGCCTGAAAGAGCAGCGTCTGAGCCGTGCCGTCGCGCAGCGCCCGGAGAACCTGCTCCATCCTCTCGACCGCGTTCTGCCGAACACGGATGCCCTGGATGCTGCCGAAGCTGACGCCATCGAGGTTCTTGTTGAGGCGCTTGACTTGGGTGCGAGCTTTCCGAACCTGCACGTCAATGCCGCGCGCTACGTCCTCGCTCGCTCCGCGCAGGACCGTCTCCTGGCTCGCGAGCCGCTCCTCCAGCGCCGAGAGTTGGTCGCGGAGGCGAAGGAGCGCCTCGCGCGGATCATCGACCTCGGCGACCTGCGCTGGAAGCCGACGACGGAGCCAGTCACGCACCGTGAGCCAAAGCGCGAGCACGGCCGCCGCGAATTCGCCTTCGGAGGGGGAGCGGAGCGTTTGCAATTCCGCGAGTAGCTGCGAGCCGCCTTGGGCACCGCCCAGTCGTTCGAACAGGATCTTGCGTCCCGTGTTGGCCTCTTGAACGAGGTTCACGTGGCCTCGCACGTCAGCCAGCTCCTTTGGTGCTTCCGTGAGAAGGCTGCCAACGAGCCCGTACCGAGCTGCACGTTCTCGAAGGTCGTCCCAACGCTTCACGGCCGGGTCGGCTTCGCTACGCTCCTTGGCAAGCTTGTCCTGAGCCTCGGTGAGCCTCTGGTCCGTCTCACTGACATGACCCTCCTGCCGCCCCTTCGCGGTCAGGAGCTCGCGGTACTTGCTGTCGTGCCCCCGGTGCTCCTCGTCGAGACGAGTTACCTCTGCCTCCGCGATGACGAGAGCCTCCTCGGTCGGGTCGGGGATCCCGAGCTTGTCGAACCCCTCCGCTGCCTGCGTGCGCCCATGCACAGCAGCGAGCCGCTTTCCGTCGGCGTCCTGAAACGCGGTCAACGCCGCGTCGAAGCGAGCCTCTGCCTCCTTCGCGGCCCGCTCGCTCGCTGCCTGGTGCTCCTTCGCTTCTTCGAGTTGCTGCTTCAGGTCAGGAACGAGAGACTGTTCCTGCTCGAGTCGGATGGGCGCGTCCTCCCACGACAGCGCTTCGACATTTGCGCTCACGTACTCGAGCGCCTCGATCCCCTCGGTCAGGCGACCGCGTTGGTTCGTCAGGAGCTGCACTCGTTCGTTCAGGCAAACCACGTCGTCTTCGCTAAGTGGAACTTGGCGCAGAATCGCTTGATGCCGGTCGACGACGTCGGCGCTGGTCTTGTGGCGCGTGGCGAGCTCGTTCGCTGTCCGAGCCGCGTCGCGTTCGTGTTCCAGCTCTTGAGCACGCTCCGCGTAGTTCGGTGGGTCGACGAATAGCGCTTCGCCCAGGAGTGCACGCAGCCCGCTCACCCGAGGACGCAGCGTGCGCGCAACCTCAGCGTGGCGCGCGATGGCGTCCCGTTCGATCCCAAGCTTCGCCTCACACTCGACGAACGAGCGATTCACCGCTGCCAGCTCGGGCGCGGGATCCCCAGCGAGCCAGGTGGCATGTCCAGCGAGAAGCGCCTCGCCATCCTCGACAAGGCGTTCGAGTTGGCGACGTCGCGCCCTCACGTCTTCGAGTTCGCCAGCCTTCTTGTCCGCTTCCCGATTCAACTCGGCCGCGCGAGCCTCACGAGCCCGACGACCGAGGCGGGGATGCGAGGGGACGCGAGAGACACGAAGAGCGAGCCCGTCTCGGACAGCCACATCGCGGTCGCTCACATCGACGAAGCTCGTCGCCGATGCGAGCTGATCGAGGTCGGCGTCGCGCGAGACGAGCAGTACATCCGCGAGCGTCTCGGGCCGCCCGTCGAGGGATCGTGCCATCGCCTCGGGATCGTCGACGACGAGCGCGTGGGCCAGAGGGCCGAGGCGTGCCTCCAGTCGTCCTGCTTCGCCCAACCCAACGTCCTCGAAGCTGCCGGCCACCAGGTCGGCGCCGAGGTGATCCTTCAGCTTGAGTAGGTCGGGAGAGAACGGACCTCCTTGTGCTAATAGGTCGCGTGCCTGCTGCAGCAGCGCCTCGCGCTCCTCGCGTACCGCATCCTCTGCAATTCGCGCTGCCGTGAGGTGGCCGCTGAGAGTGCCGCGAGCAGCGCCCAGCGTGGCCCGACTGTCCACGGGAGTGGAGAGGTGCTCGGCGAGCCGTTCTGCGCGGTCAGAAAGATCACGGAACGTGGGTCCCCGTTCAACAAGCGCGCGACGTCGCGACTCGAGCTCCTTCAGCTCCCGCTCGAATTGCTGGGTAGACGCCTTGGCTGCGCCCTCTTGGTCTTCGTGGCTCTTCAACGTGGCCTCGGCCTCACCGAGCAACCGCTCGACGACCTGGCTCGCGGGCTCGACGCCCGCAACGACTCCGAGCGTCAACGCACGCTCGCGCACGCTCGCTTGTCGCAAGGCCTGCTTTCGCGCGCCTTCGAGCTCTCTCTCCAGTGTCGGAAGTCGACCGGCGAGGTCGACACGCCGTCGGTGCTCTTGCAGAGCCGAAAGGGCCGATTCGTAGGCGATGTCCACGGCCACGTCGCCGTCGATGAGGACTCGCAGTGCGCTCATCACCTTGACGTGCTGGGCGCGGTGGTCCTCCGCGTCGGCGAGACGCCGCGATGCTTCGCGGCGCTCGTCATCGACCCCGGCCAGCTCGTTACTAGCCCTCGCGATGCATTCGACGAACGTCAGCACCGGGATGGGCTCGCCTCCGAGGCGTGCCTCCGCCTCACGCAGGCGACGGGTCGATTGGCGGTAGGCGCCCGCACGCCGGTGCAGCTCTTCGATTCCCTCCTGGATGTCTGCCAACCCTGCGGCCGCGCGTGCGTAGTCGGCCTCGGCGCGACGCAGGGTATCGCGCGCAGCAGTGCGCTCTGCCGCAGCAGCATCGCGTTGATACGCCGGCTCTTCCGCGAGCGCTTCGGCTTGGGCGAGCTTGGTGACGCAGTCGGCGAGATGCTTCCCCGCGTCGAGCGCGGCGCGCATCCTTCCGTTCCAGACGCGGGCGGATTCGAGGGCTTGCCCGATCTCGGCTTGCCGATGCTCGATCGTCTCGATAGCGGCGACGGTTTGGCCGAGAGCATCCTTCGCGGCGTCGCGCGCATCCTTGGCGGCTCTCCGGGCAGCTTCGGCCTCATAGACGCGGCGCGTGAGCTCCTCTGCGCGTTCGCGCGTGGCGAGCAGCGCGGCCGCGAACATCGTCTGGCCTGCCGCGAAGACGCCACCGATCTCCTGCTCGAGACGACGAGCGTCCTGCACCTCAGTCCGTGTGCGCCGGCAGGCATCCAGGTTGGCGCGCATGCGCTGGAGCGTGTCGGCGAGCCCACCTTCCTCTTTGAGCAGAAACGAGCGCAGCTCGGACGTGAGCGCACGGGAGATGCCTCCAGTCATGCTGGTACGGAGCATCTCGTTCAGCTTATTTCGCTCCTCGTCGGTGCCGAGCCTGAGCGGCGAGACTCCCTGATCGAAGAGCGCCGCGAAGTAGTCACGCGCGGAAGTGAACGACTGGAGGCGCCCACCGAGGCGCACCGCGTTCTCTCGCAGTTCCTGGAGCTCGGGCACGCCGTGCTTTTCGCCTTGCTTCACAAGCAGGAGGTCCTGCAGTCGGACGTCGGCCTCCAGTCCGGAGATGATGAAGGGCGTCGGCTCGACGGACGGCTCGCCCTTCCGCTCCAGATGGACGCCGGCAACGAGGCGACGCTTCCCCGGAAGCGCGAAGTCGACGACGGCGTACGACGGGCGTCCCTGCTCTCCGAGCCGCCCCCAGATGCCCTTGTCGCCGCCGGTCGCGCCGGTCTCGCCGAGGTTGGTGAATCGCAGCCGCGACATGTCGGGCAACAGCACCACGTAGGCCGCGATCATCACCGTCGTCTTGCCGGCACCGTTCGCGCCCTCGAGCGCTGTCACGTGGCGATCGAGCAGGTAGCGTTCGTAGAACACGCCCTTCCAGTTGACGAGCGCGAGCGCCTCGGCAGTCGTACGGCTCATGACGAGGGCTCCTCGTCAGCGCTCAGGTCCTCCTCGGAGTCTTGCTCGTCGTCGTCGAGAACGACTTCGCCGACTCGCACAAGCCGCTCGAGCGCAGCGCTCCTATCACCCAGACCGCGCACCGGCTCGGCGAAGCGCATCAGGGCAGGACGCAGACGCAGGCGAGTATCATCGAGTACGTCGACGAAGCCCAGTTCGCCGAGGCGGCGCACGGCCTCTCCGATCTTCGTACGTACCGACTCCGCCGCGATGCGCTCGTCGTACTTCTTGCCCCGGCCCGTCCTACGCGGATGGAGCGTGCGCACGAGAACGTCGGCCCCGACGAGGGCCGAGAGCCGCTGTAGCAACGCATCGCGTCCGACGACGCCTCCGTGCTGCAGGGTTGCCGGGTCCAAGTAGAGCAGCGCGAGCGTCTGGCCAACGAGCATCTCGCCCGGCGAGAGCTGGCGCCGGCCGAGCGCGTCGTTCGACGGACGAGGCAGAAGGTAGAAGTAGCCGTCGCTCTGTTGGATCAGTTCGCAACCGAAGCGCTGATAGAACGGCTCGAGGAGCGCTTGGGCATCGACGAGGTACTCGTACATCGGGCCGTCATCGCGACCGATGTGCCGCCCGCGCCGCAGTGCGAGATCTACCTTCGGGTACAGCTCGTCGGCGAGAGCCACCTCGAGGGTCTGGAAGGTCGAGGCGCTCACGACGTGTCCCTTCCATCGACCGACCAGTCCTCCACCTCGAGCCGCGAAAGCACGGGGGCCCACGGGCGCTCATGCTCGCTGTGAACACGGCCGAGCCGGAGAGCGGCATCCGCGATACGGCCGGTCGCCGCATAGTGCAGCGACTCGGGCAACTTCGCGAGCACGCGCTCGGACACCTCCGCAAGAGTTGCGGCGCCGTCATCGAGGGCCTGCACCACCAGGATTTCGATGTCGGCATGCACGTTCTCGGGCGGCGTCCACTCGGGCTCGGTCTCTCGCTCGGTGAGTGGCCTCTGCACGGGCGGGCGCTCGACGCGAACTTCGAGCGCCCGCAAGAGGCGCATCGCGGGTGCGGGCGCGACGACGAGGAAGAACGGAGACGCGGGCCACGTGGCGGTCTGATCGCGGAGCCGCTGGCTCAGCGCACGGTCGGGATCGAGCCGCACCACGTCACGCAGGTAGCGGTGGACGTACTGGTAGTACTCCGACCACGCTTGTTGCCGAACGCTGCCCCATGCCGCGATTCGATCCACGTGCTCGATAACCCTCTGAACCGTCTCGGCCGCCTCGTCGTTGTCGGCCGCTTCCGCGCGGGCCTGAATGTCCTGGAGCAGCGCCTGAAACTGGTTCGTGTCGCGGAGGAGGATCGCGTTCAGCTCGTTGAGCGTGCCCGTCGTGGTGTCGAGGAGGAGTTGGCAGCTCTCGAGGGCACTGAGCCAATCGGCCGAGAGGAGCGTGGCGATCTCTGCCTGTACTTCCTCTTGTTGTGCGTCGAGCCCGCGCTGTCTGCGTTCGATGCCGGAGACCAGCTCGGAGACCGTAACACGGAGGGGCCCCGACACCTTGCTGCGCCACGACTCGGCGTCCGTAGCCTTCTTTGCCGCCGCCAGCACCTCGGCGAGCTGCGCGCTCAGAGTCCCGGTCAGCAGCGTCAGGCTCTCACGGGTCAGCGCCTCGTCGGCCAGGAAGTATTGAACGAGGGCGGCCGCGAGCGTCGTGAGCGCGTAGTCGCCGGCGCGAACGAGGCCGGCAGCGTCGACGCGCGCGAGCATGCGCTGCTCGCGCAGGCGCTGGATTGCGTGCGTCGCGCGCTTGCGCGGGTTCTCGGCGCCGGGCTCGACCACATCGCAAACCTGCTCGAACATGTCGATGAGCACGTCTTCTTCGAACGACGTCAGCGCCGCCTTGTCGGCCTTCAAGTACAGGCCCGCGAGGAAACACAGGTCGACGGTCTTGAGCTCCAGATTCACCTGGTCGCGTGCGAGCGACGCGATCACGCGGCTCGGGTCCGTGGAAGTCGGCGATGTGGTCATGAATCCGGCTCCGCGACGACCGGCGCGAACTGGGCGTACAGCTCATGTAGCTTTGCGCGCAGAAGATCTTTCGACGGCAGGAAGGTCTGGTACTCCGCTACGAGCGTGGGGGACGTCGTCCGAGCGAGCGCGTACTCGACGACCTGGTCGTCCTTCGTCGCGCAGAGCAATACGCCGATGGACGGCCGCTCGTGCGGCTTCCTGACGTCTCGGTCGAGCGCCCCGACGTAGAACGAGAGCTGACCAACATCGGCGGGCTTGAACTTGTCGACCTTCAGCTCGAGGGCGACGAGGCACTGCAGTCCGCGGTGGAAGAAGACGAGGTCGATCGCGAAGTCCTGGTTTCCGACCTGCACCGGGTATTGCGAGCCAACGAAGCAGAAGTCGCGGCCCAGCTCGGTAAGGAAGCGGCCGAGGTGTCGGAGAAGGGCACCGTGGAGGTCGGCCTCGGAGTGTTCGGCTCTAAGGCCTAGGAACTCGACGTTGTAAGCGTTCTTGAACTCATCGATCGCTGCCGGGTGAGTTTGTCTCACCGCTGGTGAGACTATCTTCGTGGCGTGCATCTCGCGAAGGACGGCGCCCGATCGGATCTGCCGCTCGAGCTCGCGCTTGGACCAGCGCTCCTTGATGGCGGCGAGGATGTAGAACTCGCGCGTCTCGACGGGCTTCGCTTGGCTGAGGATGATGAGGTGCTGCGTCCATGGCAATTGTCTCACCAGCGGTGAGACTTTTCGGTTGGAGCGGTACGCCTCGTAGAACTGGCGCATCCGAAAGAGGTTCGGGCGCGTGTAGCCCCGGACGCCGGGGTAGCGCCTCGCGAGATCGGCGGCGAGCTCCTCGACGACGCCGTCTCCCCACTCGGAGTTCGCGATCTTCCGGCTGATGTACTCGCCGAGCTCCCAGTAGTGGGCGACGAGCTCCGTGTTCACGGCGTGGTACGCCCGTCTTCGGGCCGCCTCGATGATCGCGATGACCTCGGCGAACCGCGTGTCCCCGCCGTCGACGATCGCCCGCTTTGCGCGGCGAGTGGCGAGCACTGTCACCTTGGTGGCGACGCGCTTCTTCGGCGAGGTCTTGGTCGTCATGCCGGAGAGCACAGGTTCGGGCGCGCGTCGCGATTTCGCAAGCGAATCTGGCCGGTCGAATTCGTGTCCCGTTTCGGCGGGGAGGACGGCGTTTCTCCCCCAAACACCGAAAGGAACACGAACATGCCAAGATCCCACAGCAAGAAGCCCGTCCACCTCGAAGTCATCGGCCTCGCGCCGTTCCCGTCTACGCTCGACGAGTGGGAACGCGCGCTCATCGAGCCCGTGCTGGCCCGTCTCTTCGAGGAACCGAAGCAAGCCAACCATCGACACGAAAAAGGTGCGCGATGGCGAAGAGCGCCCTGAACGTACCCACTGGGTGAGCTACTTCCGCGAGAGCACCGTGGACCTCGAGCACTCGGCCGTCGCTCGTAAGGTGAGTCATCGGCCCCAGGCCGAGATCGCAGAAACGCGTCTTCACACTCCTCGACCTCCATCGTTCGTGCTCGAACGAGCCCGTTGGACCATCAACTCACTCGCGCTGCTTATCCTTCTCGGCTCCCGTACCAAGCGTCACGCAGCACGCCGACCTCGACGCGTTTCCGACGAGGGGACCGCCGCTGGCCCCCTGCCCCGTGCTACCGCTGCTACGTTCGGCGGGAGAACCAAGAGCCTCGCCACCAGATCGATGCTACTCGAGCCGGAGCTCGATGCCGTCTTCTGCTTCATCGCCCCCCGGGCCATGTGCGCGGACGATCTCGACGATGATGTCGAACAGGGTTGGCCCCTCGCCGTTGCGGGCCGCTGCGAGGTCAGCGTGAACAGCAGGCACGTTGTCCTGGTGGCATCGCGAGACCGTGCGTTCGAGCCAGTGCACGGTCTCGCCATAGCCCAAGACCTCCCGTGAACGATCGCTGTTCAGCCAACGCAGGACGAAGCCGCCTTCAGGAGTGCCGAATCCGCCTCGAAGGACGTCGTTGAACGCGTCGAGGTTGTGGCCCCAGTCGGCCCCAGGAATGAGCTGCCGAGAGACCTCGTACCAGAACCCTTCGAGGTCATCGAAGTGCTTCCCGTCGATGAGGAGGACCTGCGGTGATGCCGTGCCGAGCGTAGGTTGCCGGGCGTCGCGATTCCACTCGTCCCAGTACGCGCGAGAGCATTCGTCGAGCGCCGCGAGCGCCAGTGGCGTCCCGTCGTCGAAGCGAAGGGCGAGGGCTTGGTAGTGAACGCGGAGCGAACCGCTGCTTCCCCACACCACCACGACATCGTGCCCTTCGTTCTTCGCCTCGACGACGTCTGCGTACGCCTGCACGATCTCGCTTGGCGACGACAACGCGGCGCCCTCGTACGGAGTGAACTCGAGGTGCGAACAGTCGAGGACCTCGATGCGGAACGCGCAGCCGAGAATCGCGAAGCGTCTTCGCACGTAGGGGACCTCAACGACGAGCGTCACGCGATCACCGTTGTGCTCGATGTCGGTCAAGGCCGCCGTCGCGGAGGAGGTTCCAGGGGGAGACGTTCGATGATGGGATCCGCTCGACCGCCACGTCGTCAAGCAGGAACCACTGGCGGAGCCGAGGCTCATCCGGCGCGAGAGGATGAACGTGCCGCCTCGCAGCTTCCTCGCACGCCCCGAACTTCAGGAAGTTCGCGCGCGCCTGCCAGAGGGTGCCGCGATTTGGGCCACCGAGATCCATGTGGGCGTCGACGTCGTCCTGGCCGTCGTCCTCCCAGAAGCAGGCCGTGCAGATCTCGAAGCCCGAGCGCTCACGGAGTGTGAGATGCCCGCAACACGGGCCGGCGTGAGCGCGAGGGCGCATGCTGTCGCCTTCGCATGCCGAGCCAGCGAAGCCCAACGTCGTTGTGGGTGAGTCGCCGGGCGACGCCCGCCGTGCGCTACCAGGGGCGCTGCTGTCACGGCCCCGCCTGCTGGGACAGCGCCCCCTAGGCGCGCACCCGCGAGAGCGTGACCACGCGCGCGACGCGATCCGACCGACTCGACGCTCAGATCAGCCGCCGGGTCACCTGACGCTCGACCTTCCGCCGGAGGCGCGCCTCGCGACGCGACCGGGACACATCGGCTTCGCCGGTCCCGGCCTCGACGATCGCGAGCGCACGGGACGCGTCCTTCGCGTGGTGCTCGTAGAGCTTCGCGAGCTCGAGGCGCACGCTCGGATCGTCGACCGACTGCGCGAGCGACTCGAAGTCCGCGAGCGCGCGCGCCTTGTCGCCGCGGGCCTTCGCGATCTCCGCGCGCGCGCGTGTCGCGTCGTTCCCGGCTCCGCGCTCGACGGCGGTGTTCGCGACGTCGTAGGCGAGGTCGGTCGAGCCCGCGCGCTTGAGCGTACGCGCGACGCCGACGAGATCGCCCGCCTCGAGCTGCGTCCCCTCGAGCGGCTCGCCGTAGAGGCCGACGAGCGCCGCCATCGAGACGACGTCCCACGCGTTGTGATCGACGACGCCGATGAGCGCACGCGGATCGCCGGTGCGGAGGAAGTGGAAATAACAGGCGGAGACCTCACCGGAGGGAACGTCGTTCTCACGGACGAAGCCCAGCACCTCGCGCTCCACCGCGCCGAGCGAGGCGCCGACACCGCGCGCCTTGTGGAGGCGACGCGCGACGTGCACGAGATCGAAATGCGGAGGCTCGATCGGGATCTCCCGCCGCCCCATCACGAAGCGCGTGCGGAGCACCGGCATGTCGAAGCTCTTCCCGTTGAACGTCACGAGCATCGACGCGGCGGCGATCCGCTCGGCGATGCGCGCGAGCACCGGCCCCTCTTCGCCGAGACGCCGGACGAGCAGCTGCTCGACGACGAGCCCCGGCGGCGCGCCGTCGTGCCCGACGTCGAACCAGGCGAGGCCGACGAGGAACGCCACCGTGCCCGCGCCGGGTCCGAGTCCCGTCGTCTCGGTGTCGAGGTAGAGCGCACACGCGGGATCGCACGACGCGAGACGCGGATCGAGCGCGAGGAGCGCGAGCAGGTTCGCATCGGCGCGACGAGCTGGAGCGATGGGGATACGACCGATTCGATGCTCGCCGCCGTGGCGCACGGTGCGCGAGTGCAGCGGCCCGGCAGCGGTGTCCTCGACGCAGAACGGGAGCTCCGCGACGTCGACGCGCGGCGGCTCGCGCTTCGGCTCGGCCCGCGTTCGCTCGAGGACGGCGGCCATCCTTGCCCGAAGGTCTTCGAGGACCGAGCCCGGCGCGCTCACGTCATGCCTGTCGACCGACGCCGACGCCTGCTCCGGCTCCGCGCGCGAGACCACGCTCCGCGCCAGCGCCGGCGCCGGCGTGAAGAGCGGTGCGTCGAACATCGCCGGCTCCGGCAACGACGCCTTCGATTCACGCGGCGCCGGTGTGAAGAGCGGTGCATCGAACATCGCCGGCTCCGGCAACGACGCCTTCGATTCACGCGGCGCCGAACGCGGGGCCGGTGTGAAGAGCGGCGCATCGAACATCGCCGGCTCCGGCACCGGCGCCTTCGACGCAGGAGCATCCGCAGGCGTGAGCGGCTTCAGGCTCGGCGCGAGACGAGCGAGCCGCGACGTGAAGCGAGAGCCGGCGGACATCGCTTCTACGATACATCCGCTCAGCAGGACCTGAGAAGAGGTTCAGTATCCGTTCCGGTACTCTCGCGGGGCCGTGGGTCTCGCGAAGCTGAGCCTCACAGCAGACCTCGGTCCTCGATCCTGCGAGGACTCGTCTCCTCCCGCATGAGCGCCGACGCAGGCAACGTACTGAAAGCACGCGGCTTTCACTGCGTAGGCCCGGTGGCACCCATCGTGGAATAGGGGGCGCCCGATGACGACGAACCTCTCGAAGGTCCGGTGGATGGTCGCGGCGAGCCTGGTGGGCGCCCTCACGGTGATCAGCGCCGGCAGTGCCGCATCCCTCGCCTCCTCCGTGTCGAGGGCCCATCGCATCTCCGAGCCGGTGAGCATGCCCGAGATGATCGCGCGCATCACCGACCGCAGCCCCTGTCCGCCGAACATGGCGCTCGTCGGTACGATCGGGTCCCGTCAGACCTGCGTCGACAAGTACGAGGGCTCGCTCGTCGAGATCCACGAGGACGGCACCGAGACCGACTTCAGCCCCCACGAGGCGCCGAACGGTCATCGTGTCCGCGCGGTCTCGCGCCCGGGCGTCGTCCCGCAGGCGCACATCTCGATGATCGAGGCGAAGCGCGCGTGCGCGGCGTCGAACAAGCGCCTCTGCCGTGCGGACGAGTGGAAGGCCGCCTGCAAGGGCCCGTCGACCACGCGCTACCCGTACGGCGACACGCGCGTCGCGAACGCCTGCGTCGACACGAAGCGCACCTCGCCGATGAACATCCTCCACCACGGCGAGCGCACGGGGCGCACGATGAACGATCCGCGCGCCAACCAGATGGACAACACGGTCGAGAAGACGGGCGATACGTCGACCTGCACGAACGACTACGGCGTGCACGACATGGTCGGTAACGTCCACGAGTGGACCGACGACGGCAGCTTCCGCGGCGGCTACTACCTCGACACGAAACTGAACGGCGAGGGCTGCGACTACCGCACGACGGCGCACGCGCCGGCGTACTACGACTACTCGACCGGCTTCCGCTGCTGCGCCGACGCCGCCGAGTAACGACCCAACGACCAAGGCCGAGCGACTCGCGCCCTATTCCTCCGAGGCCCTGCGCTGCGACGCCGGCCCTCCGTCCGCCGAGGAGGCGAGCTGCTCGCGGCTGCCGTGCTTCTGCACGAGGCGATGGAGGTACATCCGGTCAATGCCCGCCATGCGAGCGGCCTTCGTCATGTTGCCGTTGCAGGCGGCGATGACCGCGCGGACGTAGGCACGCTCGAAGCCGTCGATGAGCGCCTCCTTCGCGACCTTGTACGGGATGTTCACATCGACGTTCGCAGCCCCCCCGGACGCGGCGTTCGGGATGCCCTGCGACGGCGCGAACGAGAGGCGCGCCGTCTGGAGGACGATGCTCCGCTCCACGTAGTTCCGGAGCTCGCGCACGTTGCCGGGCCACTCGTGCTTCGCGAGCTCGGCGAGCACCTCGGGGCCGAAAAGCGACTCGTGCCCGGAGGCGTCGAGCTGCGCGAGGAAGGCGCGGATGAGATGCGGCAGGTCCTCGGTGCGCTCGCGGAGCGGCGGAACGCGGACCGTGATCACCGCGATGCGGAAGTAGAGGTCGCCGCGGAAGCTCCCCTTGTTGACCTCACGCTCGAGGTCGCGGTTCGTCGCCGAGATGACGCGGACGTTGACCTTGCGCGTCTTCGTCTCTCCGACGCGCCGGATCTCTCGCTGCTCCAGCGCGCGGAGGAGCTTCGGCTGGACCTCGAGCGGAAGCTCGCCGATCTCGTCGAGGAAGACCGTGCCTCCGTCGGCAGCCTCGAAGGCGCCGATGCGATCGCGATCGGCGCCGGTGAACGCGCCGCGGACGTGACCGAAGAGCTCGCTCTCGACGAGCGTGGGCGAGATCGCACCGCAGTCGACCACGACGAACGGCTTGTCCGCCCGGACGCCGCGCTGGACGATCTCCGTCGCGACGAGCTCCTTGCCGGTGCCGCTCTCGCCGTGGATGAAGCAGTTGATCTCGCTCGCCGCGACCTTCTCGAGGAGCGCGAAGAGCTTGCGCATCGCCCGCCCCGTGCCCGTGAGCGCGCCGAAGCTCGGCATCATCGGAACGAGCGTCTTCTCGTTCACCTTCGGGGCACCGAGGATCGCGATCGTCGAGTTGCCGATCGACAGGCGCGCCTCCGGCGGCAACACCGCACTGTGGATCTGGAGCCCCTGCAGGCGCGTGCCGTTCAGCGAGCCGGAGTCCTCCACGCGCCAGCCGTCGCGATCGGGGACGAGACGGCAGTGGAAGCGCGAGACCGCAGGATCGTCGAGCGTGATGTCGTTCGAGGGATGGGTCCCGATCCGGCAGACGTCGCCCTCGTGGGTGATCGAGCGTCCGACCGCCTGGCCGTTCTCGCTCTCCACGACGAGCGAGAGCCGAGGCTGAGCGATGTCGATGAGCGGACGGAGCGGCGTCGTCCCGAAGGCGCGCGACGGCGTACCGTCCTCGAGCTCCGAGTCGGGCGTCGACGCGCGACCGAGCGGCAACGCCGAGGGGATCGAGGGACGACCGCTCGGCGGGGGTGACGACGGGTGCGCGCGGCTCTCCGGTGGCGGAGCCGAAGCGGGAGGTCCGGGACGTGGAGGCTGCGGGCGCGGACGGGGGGGTTCCGCCATGACGCTGATGATAGTCGACAGCCGGACGGAAGTGCGCGCCGTCGCCCCGCGAGCTTCAGACGCTTTCTCCCGAGAAGAAGCGAGGCTACGTTCGAGCTGTCGAGTTGTGCCGCTACGGTCGCGCTCGAGAGCGCACCTCGTCGGTCGATCGCGGTGGTCACCCGTGCTGCCACGGCGCTAGGGCCTCACGACTCCGCCCCCTGCCCACGGAGCTCCGCCTTGAAGAAGCCGCCTCGGATCCGCGTCAGCGCCCTCATGCTCGTGGTGTGGGGGTGCTCAGGGAAGACGCAATCGGATGCGTCCTCCGCATCCGCGCCGGACGCGTCCTCGGAGAGCGACGCATCCGCGAAGAAGGACGCGTCCGCAAAGCGCGACGTTCCCCCCGTCACGTGTGCGCTGGACGCGAATGGTGAGTGCGGTGAAGGCTGTTGCGAGGCGTTCAGCGGACGACGCGTCGACCTCGCGAAGAGGTGCGTGGAGCGCGTCTCGACCCCGCTCGGCTGCCCAGGGCCCGGCGACGCCTGCGACGGCGACGACATGCACGGGTGCTACGTCCGCCGCGAGTCTGACGGCGGCGCGCCCGAGGCGTACGTCACCTCACAACTCCAGAGCGTCGACGGTTGGGTGAGCTGCCCCGGCTCTCTCTCGGCCGCGACCGGCTTCCCGGACTGCGAGGAGTAAGCGCGGCCAGCCACGGCTGCAATGGGCTCGAGCGGGCCGTACAGAGCAACGCGTCGCGCGGTCAGCCGTCTGCTCGAGCTCACGGCGTACGCGCGACCGGATCGCGGCGCGGGCCTTCGATGATCGCGCGGCGGATCCACGCGAGCGGGCGTGAGTCGTCGGACTCGCGGCCGTCCGGCCCGACCCCGAGCGCGACCATCAAGCTGTCGAGGTCGATGCGCTCGCCCCGCGCCGCGTGGCGCTCGTACATCTGGGAGAGCACCTTCGTCCCCGTGACGGCATCACCGAGACTGACCACGTCGCGGACCGTCCAGACGTGGGTCGCGTCTCCGCCGCGCTCGAGCGCTGCACGGAGGACGTCGTCGAGCGATTTCGTCCCGCGCGTCTCCTCTCGGATCCGCACGTCGGCCGCGAGACAGAAGAGGGCGCCGCCCCAGTAGATCGTGTCGAGGTCGTCGCGCGCGGCCAGGCCGCCGGCGTTCGAGCCGCGCGGCCCCTGCCCTCGCGGCATGTTTCGAGCGAACTGACGAAACACGTCGGACTCGGTCGTCCAGCCCGCACGCGCACGGAGGAGCGGCTCGTAGTACGTCGCGAGCCCCTCGCCGAGCCAGCGCCCCTCCCCGCGAAACGTCGGGAAGCCGAGGTGGAACAGCTCGTGGACGAGCACCCAGTCCTTCTGCCGAGCCTCGGGCTGCATCTGGTCGCCGACTACGAGCACGACCGAAGCGCCGGCGAGGGAGAGGACCTTGCCGAAGATCACCTCCTCCTCGCCCTTCGCGGGCACGACGAAGAGCGTCGTTCGATCCACAGGGAAGCGACCGAAGAGCGGAACCGTGGCGTTCGCCGCGTCCTCGACCCACGACTGGATCGTCGCGTCGGGCATCGCGTATCGAGCGTCGCCGAGAACGGCGACGTCGATGCGCGCCGTCCTCGAGCCCTTGCCCGGCACGTCGACGCGGAACCGGCGCATCGGTCCGAACGCCGTGAAGCTGCCCTCGTCGAGATCGAACGAGCGGAACGTGAACGTCCTGCTCTCGGGGTCGGCGACGCTCATCCCCGTGGCGAACTGCGCGCTGTCCGTCGTGTGGACGCGCACCTTCACGGGCACATCGGTGCGCGGCACGGGATGCACGAGCCACGCGAGCGCGGGCGAGAGGGTCGCGGCGCCGACGCGACGTGCGCAGTCGACCTCGTCTCCGCACGCGTTGGCGAGCTCCCCGAGGTCGATCTGGTATCGGACGGTGCAGCGCCAATTGCACGAGCGGTCGAACCACTCGTTGCCGCGCCGCTCGACCGTCCGCCACGAGTCGCCAGAGCGGACCTTCATGTCCCTGACCCAAGGCACCGAGTCGCGCGGGATTCCGATGCGCTCGGTCCGCGCCCCTTCGAATGTCGCCTCGACGGTCACGAGCCGCGACCCGAACGCAGGCGCTTCGACCTCGTAGGTCCAGCTCCCATGCTGCCCCGCTTGCGTGGCGGGGCGGTAGCAAGTGGAGGTCGCCAGCGCGAGCAGGGGCATTGCCACGCGACGCGCGAGCACCGGCATGCGCATCCAGGCCCGCACGCGCAACCCGGACTGCACCGCGCTCATGCGCGTTCCGTGAAGCACTCGGGATGCCGGAAGCGGGTGCCCGCGCGGATCCGCGCGTGGGTCGCGGACCGCGGAAGAGCGCTGCCGCCAAGGGCGGACGGAGGGCGCGGATGAGCGCCAGACGGGCACGGCCCGCGTGTGGCGAAGCCGCGAGGCTGTGGCGCCCCCGGCGAGCACTCCGCCAAGGACACGCCGCCGCGCGTCCGAGCACGACGACATCCGATGAGCGCAGGCGATCACCGCTCGCCTTCGCGCAGCGCGACGTCACCGGCGCGTGCCGCGACGTGCCGCGGTGGCTTCCGATCTTCGCGCGTGAGGTCGACACGTCGAACCGACGCGCGGGTGCGCGACGCGCCGAAGCTCGACGCGTTCTCCGCTCTGCGCGCCCCCGGCGCATTCCTTCACCGGCGGGGTCCTGCCCGCTGGAAGCCGCTCAGAAGCCGAAGCTCGAAGCCTTCTCCTGGTTGGCGCGGACCTGCGCCTTGCCTTCGCGTGAGGTCTGCGCGGGCGGAGGCTGCGCGAACCCGCCGCCGCCGAGCGCGCCCGGGCTCGCAGGGCGCGCCGCCGCGACGGGCGCCGGCGCGAAGTGCTGCTCGGCCTCCTCGACGGCAGCGGCCTGGTCGGCGAAGTCGCGGTCGAGGGCGCGTGCGGGTCGGCGCGGAGCCGCGCTCGGCGCCGCGGCCGCGAGGGCGAGCGCGCTCGACTTGCTCTTGTCCAGGTCCGTCTTGCGAGCAGCGAGCTTCGCGCGTGCTTCTCCGATGCGGCCGGCCTCGAAGAGCTTGTTCGCCTCGGTGAGCGTCTGCGCCGTGCGGCTCCGCTCGAGGCGCGCCGCGACGAACGGATCGAGGTCCTTCTGCTCCGAACCGTCGCTCTTCACGGCGACGGCGAGCGAGCCGTTGCAGGCACCGTCGGTCTTCTTCACGAGGTCGCGAAACGCGAGCTTCAGATCGGCCACGGGCTGATCCCCGTCGCGGTCCGTCGGCACGCGGAGCCTCACGAGCACCGTCTTCTCCTGCTTCGAGCTGAATGTACCGAACGGGACGATCAGCTTGTTCCCCTCGCGGCGGAAGCTCCGATCGAAGACCTCGACGGCCTCGACGCCGGGGGCGAGCTCGATCGCGAGCTCCGTCTCCTTGGCGACCGACGCGAGGAGGTCGTCGAACTCCTGACCGAAGACCGCCGGCAGGCCCGACGCGTTCGCCACGAAGTAGTGACGACCGTTCGCCTCGCTCGCGATCGCGGCCATGATCTTCTCGTCGAAGTCCACGTCGACGCCGATGGTCGAGATCGTGACGCCGCGACCGAACATGCGCCCCGCCATCGAACGAAGCCCCCCGATGTCGCGCACGCCGGCGTTGGTGGCGCCGTCGGACAGGAGGATCATCCGATTGATCCGATCGCCGCCGAGGCTCGTGAGCGCGAGCTGCTGCATTCCCTCCTCGAGGCCGCACGAGATGCAGGTGTCGCCGCCGAGACGAATCGAGCGGATCGCCGATTCGATCGCGGAGCGGTTGCCGGCGCTCACCCGTGTCGGCGGGACGACGACCTGGGCCGCGGTGTCGAAGCTGACCACGGCGATGCTGTCGCCGTCGCGCATCCGCTCGAGCGCCGCCACGGCGGCGTTCATCGCGTTGGCGATGCGCTCGCCCTTCATCGACCCGGATCGATCGATGACGACCGCGAGGTTCATCGGCGCGATGGGCGAGGGCGAGGACGAGACCGTGGCGTCCGAGGCCGTGACCTGCGCGAAGAGATAGGTCTCTCCGCTGGAGGACTTCGATACCGACGCGTGCCCGAGCCGTGCATCGACGAGGAGCGTGTCTCCGGCCGTGATCCGCGCGCCGCTCTCCCAGCCCTCGCCCCCGGCGGCCTTGATCGCGTTCGTCGCCGAGGGGTCCGCCGTGACGGTGCCAGACGGGCCGACCGGGATCGCAAAGGCCCCGGCCGCGGAGAGAAAGACGCCGCAAGCAGCGAGGATGGCGGTGGTTTTCAGCTTCATGGCGAGGGCTCCGGCGTCCTTGTACGCGTCAACCCGAAAAAGGGTCTCCGACCACGCCTGCCTCCAACGATCCGAGTGCGAGCCTGCTTACGGCCGGCGCCGCTCGCCGCCGCGCCGGCCGATCGCTCCCCGACTCAGCGATAGACGCCGCGCGCGGCAGAGAGCCCGATCGCTTGCTCGAGCGCAAGCGCGCACACCCTCCGGTCGGGGACGAGGAACAGGAGCGGGGCACCGCCGCGGACGACGATCTCGATCGCGCTCGACGTGCCGACCCTCGAGCTCGGCAAGTCGAAGCGCTCGATCCGCTCGATTCCGACATCGAACGCTCGCGCCGAGTTCGGAACGACGGTCTGGAAGGCGAGCCCGTCGTTGCGGATCGTCAGGTAGCCGACCACCAGCGCGTCGGGAGCGAGCCAGTCCGCGGCTGTCGACACGAGGATCATTCGACCGCGCCTCCGTAGGGAGTGTGACACGGCAGACCACGAGCGGCTTGGGCCGACCCCAGCCGGATGCACGTCGACGCCTGCCCGCTCGTCGAGGTCGGCGTCGAACGTCATCCCTCGTCGGCCGTGAGATCGGGCGCGAAGGGCGACGGAGCACGCTCCACGCTCGGACGCCGGATGCCGGCGCGCGTCAGCAGGTCCCAGGCCGGTACCCCGCCGATGAGCACGAGCATCGCGTCGGCGCCGAGGCTGCGACGGCCTGCATGCGGCCCGGTACCGGCGAGGGTCACGCTGGACTTCGTCATCGCGACCGGAACCGTCTCGAAGAAGACCTTCAGCTTCTTCTGGGTGATGAGGCTCTCGAGCTCGGCGACGTTCTTCGCCTTCCCACGAGCGAAGCGCGTCCCTCGGTACGAGATCGTGACGGAGGTCCCCGGCTGCCGGGCGAGGGCGAGCGCCGCCTCCATCGCGCTGTCCCCGAGGCCGACGACGACGACGCGCTTTCCCGCGAAGCTGCGCGCATCGGCGAGCGCGTAGGCGAGTCGGTCCTCGGCCCCGCGCTCGATCTCGAGATCGAGTCGCCGCGGCGTACCGCGCCGACCGATCGCGAGCACCACGCGCGCCGCGCGAATCTCGCGATGGCTCGTCTCCGCGGAGGCCTCGTCCCCCCGCTCCGTCGTCACGACGAAGCCGTCCCCGGTCTTCGCGAGGTCGACCACGCGGTGTCCCTCGCGCACGTCGAGCCCGCGCGCGCGGACGATGCGCGTCCACTGCGCGAGGAGCTCCTCCTTCGTCGCCTGCTCGAGCCAGAGCTCCCCCTCCACCGGGAGATCGAGCGGAGGGTCGTGGACGATCTTGTCGCGAGGAAAGCTCTTGATGCTCGCGGCGACCGTGGCCTGCTCGACGACCACGCACGAGAGGCCCTTCTCCTTGGCACGGAGCGCCGCGCTCAGACCGGCCGGCCCGGCGCCGATGACGACGAGGTCGATCGGCTCGGTCCGGCGGCGCGGAAGCGTCGCCGCGATCCGATCGACCGCGCGCGCGCCCTGGTTGATCGCGTTCTTGATGAGCGGAAGGCCCGTGAGGTCACCCGCGAGGAAGAGGCCGGGCACATCGCGGCTCTCGAGGTGCTCGTCGGTCGCCGGGCGATCGACGATCGGCTCGCCGTCCTCGACACGGAGGCTACCGTTCGGACAAACTTGCTCGCAGAGGACGACGCCGCAACACTCCTCCGGCCGCGCCACGACGGCGACGTACTTGTCGATCGTGAGGACGTCGAAGGGACACGCATCGACGCACGCGTAGCAGCCGAGGCACGTCGTCGGATCGATCATCGGCAGCCGCTTCCGCGGAGCAGGCACGACGGGCGCCGGTGACCTCGGCTTCTCGGCGGAGCGCCTTCTCCGGCGATCGGCGGCCGCTGCGCCGGCGGCGAGCACCAGCGCGCCCGCGACCGCGCCCGCGGCGGGCGTCCAGGGAAGGGCGTCGGGTTTCTCGGACGCGACCCAAGCCGTGGTGGCGCCGATCTCGCGCGCCGCCTCCCACGCGACGAAGCGCGCACCGCCGTGTTGCGATGCGCACACCGGCGCGCTCGGCCCCGCGCGCCTCTCCCCACCGGCAGCCGGCCCGCGCAGGTCATCGAGGCGAGTGTGCTCGTCGAAGCACTGCGACGGCGTGTTCCGGAGCAGCGCGTCCGCGTCCGCTCGCGTCTTCGCCGGGACGCAGGCCGAGATCGGATCGGCCGCTCGTGACGGGTCGTGGCACTTCGCGCAGGCCGCGAGCGATACGAGCGGCACCGTCGTTCCGTTCGCAAGCGCGCCCGAGCCCGGCGCGCCCCCGCGTGGAGGGCCGACTGCCACCTCGCTCCCCGCCCCCCAGCGGACGACGCGATCCGATTCGAACGTCACGCCCTGCCCACCCGCATGTTGCGCGTGGCATGTCGCGCACGTGAGCTCGCCCTTCGCGGCGAGGCTCCGGTGAGCCGCACGTGTGGAGACATGCGAGCCGCCGTGGCAGCTCTTGCACGCGGCGGCGACATGATGCGGTGGCTCCGGCGCAAGCGAAGCCACCGACGTCGACGTCTCCGCATGACACGCCCCACACGCCACCTTCGCGTGCGGCCGCGCGATTGGCCGCTCGGTCCCGAGCGGTGTCCGGTCGACGGCGACGGCGATCGCGACCCCGGCCGCGGCGCCGGCCGCGGCGAGCGCCAGCGTGCGCACCCGAGCGACGTCGCTCGTGCGGACCGCCTTCGGAGCCTTCGCCCGCGCGCGATCGCTCATCGCCGTGCCTCGCTGGTCACCGCACGCGTCGGCTCCGGCGCGCGCTGCGCGAGCGCCGACCGGCTCACCCCGATGACGTGGAGCGCGAGGAGGACGACCACCGCCGCCGTCGCCGCGAGATGCGGCACGATCCATCCGCGCAGTGTCCACGTGAGCGCTCGCTGTGCGCGGACGGCGCGATGCTCGACCACGAGGCGCACGAGGTCGTCGATGCCCGCGAGCGCCTCGCCCTTCTTTCCACCGGTGAGCGCATCGATGCGCGCACGGACCGCCTTCTCCTCGTCACGAAGCGTGCGACGCGAGAGGACCAGCGCCGCGGGCCCGAGCGCCGAGCGCCGGTACGGGCGGAGCGCCTTCACGAAGAGCGTCTTCACGAGCTCGCTCTTGCCCGAGAGGGTCGCGAAGACCTTCTCGTCGATCTCCTTCGGCCGCGCCGCCAGCTCCTCGGGCAGCACGCTCTTCCGCTCCACCCGCGAAAGCGCACGCGGCACGATCGCCGAGATCGCCGCCCCGATCGCTCCGGTGATGACGGCGAGCCCCATCGCGATCGACAGCGCGCCGGCCGCGCTCGACGGCGCGCGCCCCGCCGCGTGCACCGCGACGATACCGCAGGCGAACGCTCCGACGGAGAGGTGGCCGATGTAGAGCCATCGCGCGACCGGCGCACGACCGCGGAGCCTCGCGATCGGCCCGCGCACGCGCTTGCCGAGCGAATAGGCCACGAGCACCGCGACCAGCAGACCCGAGAGGACGCCGCTCGTCCATCGCCCGAGCGGGACAGCCGCGAGACCGATCCCGGCGAGACCGCTGCCCAGCGCCCACGGCCATGCGGGCGCGCGCGGCGGGAAGATCGACTGTGTGGAGGCGCTCTTGCGAGGCTTGCCCGGGATCCTCAGCTCGACGAGCGCCACGTTCGGATCGATCCGGGCGATCGCCTGCGTCGGGCAGGACGCGACGCACGCCGGTCCGCCGTCGTTGCCCTTGCACAGGTCGCACTTCACCGCGACCGCCGGGTACGCGGCACGATCGCGGCGCGGCGCCATCTGGATGTTGTCCCACGGACAGGCCTTCGCGCAGCTCCCGCAGCCCGTGCACAGGTCCTCGCGAATGAAGACCTCGCCGCGAGCGTCGCGACCGATCGCGCCCGTCGGGCAGTCGATCATGCAGCTCGGGTTCTTGCAGTGCTGGCAGCTGTTCGGGACGAGGAGCGGCGCCGTGCTCGCGTTCGTCCCGTCGTCCGGAGCGCTGCCGTCACGGACGACGATCTTGTCTCCACGCCGGACGAGCCGGCTCACGCCGTCGTCGTGGACGTCGGCGCAGCTCCATGCGCAATGACCGCAGCGAATACACGCGTCTTGATCGATCACGAGGAGCGAGCGCGCGACCCGCATCCGGTAGAGATCGCGGAACACGTGCGCCGTCGTCTGCGCGTCCGGGCGAAGGCGCTGGTCCGCGACCGCGCTAGAACGAAGGAGGCGGCGCGCGGCGTCGATCCGACCAGCGTTTCGCCGCGCCACGACGACGAAGACGGCGCGCGGGATGGCGACGAGCCACGCGGGCCCGCCCGCCACGACCGCGACTCGCCGCGGCTCCAGCTCGACGAGCTCCTCGTCGCCGAACAGATCGCCGCGTCCGAGGTACGCCTCGACGCGCGGCTTCCCATCGTCGGTGGTCTGCGCCTGGAGGAGCCCGTCCGCGACGAGGAACGCCTCGGTGGCGACGTCGCCCTCGCGGTAGACGTGTTCTCCGCGCGCGACGTGGACGTGACGTGCGGCGTCGAGCAGCTCGTCGAGGTCGCTGTCGGGAAGGCCGCGCGTGAAGCTCGTCGTGCGGAGGAGATCGAGCGTGGCCGCACGACGGAGCGCGCGTTCGACCTTCGCCATCAGCTCCGCGCCTCCGGCCCGCGACGCCGCGCGCTTCAGGACGACGAGCGGGACCTCGGCGACGAGCGCGTCCTCCTCGCAGCGTGCCTCGAGCTGCCGGGTCGAGAACGCGGCGACGGTAGCCTCCTCGCCGAGGACGTCACCCCTTCGAGCGCGCCGGATCACGACCGGCTCTGCCTCTCCTCGACGGACGCCCGAGAGCGTGACGGCGCCGGAGGCGACGACGTGAAGGGCATCGGCGGGGTCTCCCCGCTCGAAGAGGACCTCTCCCGCACGGAGCACGCGAACGCTCCCCGCGGCCTCGATCTCTTGACGCGCACGCGTGTCGAGGCCGCGGAGCATGGGCGCGTCCCACACGACCTCGGGCCAGGGAGGCGATGACACGCCGACGCGATCGTGCATGCTCAGTCGATCTTCGCGCTCGCCTCGGCGAGGTCGATGGGGTGGTTACGCGCGAACATGGCCCCCGTGATCTGCGCCCCGCTCGGACGAAGCCCCTGCGCGGCCTTGCGTGCCTCGTAGTCGGCGAACGCGCGCAGCAAGAACGGCGGGAATGGCCGGAAGCGGAGACGCGCCTGGACGGTGAACGGCCCCGATCGACCGGGCACGTCGATCTCGTAGATGTAGCGGAGGACGACGCCGGGCGGCGCGGAGCGCTGATCGAGGATCGCGTCCGGCGCCTTCGCGATGCCGCGATCGGCGTCGAGCGCGCCGACGGGGAAGTACGTCTCGAAGAACGCGTTCGTCCCGGTGAGGTTCGAGCGGCACTCGCCCGTGTCGATGTCGTAGACGCCGTCGTCGAACCGATCGGCGCGCGTCCTTCCCTGCCCCGGTCCGGGCTGACAGCGGCCCTGCGCATCGATGACGCCGATGCACTTCACGCAGCGGAGGAAACCGTTCTGCATGTTGACGAGCCCCTTGCCGCGGAACGTGGTCCCGCCGAACGTCGGGTTCGGGCTCCACTGCGGGACGTCGGGCCCGTCGACGATGTCCGCGCCGAACACACCGAGGGGCCTGCCTTTGAAGTCCTTCACGTCGTCGCGCGTCGTCATCCGCACGAACGACTTGTCCCTGAGGTCCGACTCGTCGCTCGCGATCTTGCCGACCTCGTAGACGACGTCGCCGCGCCCGTCGCGTACCGTCATCTCGACCCAGGTCTCGCGCTCCTGGCTGAAGCCCGCGGGCACGCGATGCCCTGCGCCCACGTTCTGGATCTCGACGGGGATCTCGATCCGCGACCCCACCCGCGTGCCCTTCGCGATCGAGAACGCGAAAGTGTGCCGAAGGAGTTGCTCGCGTCGCGCCTCGAGCCCGAGGGGCACGCCGCTCGAATCGAGCGCCGTCTCGTTCGCCCAGGCGTCGGGGAACTCGAGCGCGAGCGGGAGATCGACGCTCGTGAACCAGTGCGAGCTGATCGGCCGCGGCTCCGAAGACGACGCCGCGATCATCCCGCGCGCCTTCTCCCCCGGCGCGCGAGCCTCGAAATGAAAGCCCGGAGGACACCCGTTCGTCCCCGAGCGCGAGCCGCTCTTGCCGCTCGTGCCGCTGCCCTCCCCGTCCTTCACGCACACGCCAGGGTACAGGCTCATGTGGCAGTCCTGACAACTCGCCACCCGACGCCCCGCCAAACGTTCGGCGTCGGCCCACGACTTCCACTCCGAATAGGCGTTGCGCAGTCGCTTGAAGTGCTCGCCACGCTCGCGCACACCGATCGAGTCGGTGCCGAAGAGCCGGACGTCGTGGCAGGCGCCGCAGAACTCGCTCGACCTGAGATAGCGCGCGGTGTCCTCGGGGGTGCGGCGGTGCACGATCGGATCGCCGGGTCCACCGGGGCCTAGCGATGACGACCGGAGGAGGAGGAGCGCGTTCGGATCGAGGAGATAGCCGCTGTTGCCGATCCCGCGTACGCCGATCCCGTCCTCTGGGCGCATCCGGAAGACCGCGCCCGTCACCGGCGACGTCCAGGTCGGGTTGCCCTGGTACGCACTTCCGCCGTGCACCGGTCCAATCGCCTGGTGGCACACGGCGCAGGAGATCCCTTCCATCGCCTGAGGCGTGAGCACGTCACGGAGCGGTCGGCGCGCCTGTGCGTTGGCGCCGGCGCTCCACGCCGGCACGGTCGAGCCGAGGTTGTCTCCGGCGGAGTGGCAGTTGACGCACCAGTGCTCGCCGCCGGTCCCGGTCAGCACGAGCCCGGTCTTCTCGTCACGGCAGACGTCACCAGAGGCCTTACGAAGGACGCCGGCTCCACTCGGACAGCGATCGTCGCGCCCGACCTGCTCCTGTACGACGCTCTCGAGCGCACCGAAGAGCGGGCTCTTCACCGAGTGCGCCATCACCGAGCGCGACCACTCCGCGACCTGCCGCGCGTGGCACGGGGCGCACGACTCCGCGGTCGTCTTCCGGAGGGGCGCCTGCGAGAGCGCTCGTGCCGGCGGCTGCGGAGGAGGCTCCGGTCGCCGCGACGCCGCGAGCCCCGCCCCCGCAATAGCGAGACCGACCGCGATCGGCCCGATGGCAAGCGCGATCCTTCCCCGCCGAGCAAGGGCGGCCGGCAGCGAGCCTCGGTCGTCCCGCGTGAGAGACTCGCGACCGTCGTTGCTTCGAGCGTCGTCCCGACGTGCCGACGGGCCGGGGGCGGCGCCGGGCGGGAGGAGATCGAAGCCCACGCCCGCTCCCGTCTTTCCCCCGCCCGCTTCTCGCTGCGTATCGGCGCGCGACTCGCTGCGTAGAGGAGCGTCGCGCATCAGCTCCTCGCATCGCCGCACGATCGCGATCGCGCTGGACGGACGCACCGCCCCTTCCGGGTCGAGCATCGCGAGGACGAAGCTCTGGATGCCCGGCTTGAGCGTGCGCGCGATCGTCTCGTCGAACGGCGGCGGCGGTGACGATGCGGCGGCCATCGCGTCACGAAGGCCGATCCCCGCAAACGGATGCGCGCCCGCGAGGAGGCGATACGCGACGAGCCCGAGGACGTAGCGGTTGGCCGCGTTGTCCCACGGCGCACCGCCGGCCTGCTCGGGCGGAGTCCAGCGCGGCGACGGCGCGGACGCGACGCTGCCGCCGTGGGCGCCGTGACCTGCGCCGAGCAGCACGCGGATCCATCCGTCCGCCAGCACGAACGCGTCCGCGCGCCCCGGGCTGCCGAGCGCGATCTCGGCCGGACGGAGCGGCCCAGGGAAGACGCCTTTCTTCTCGCAGGCGGCCAGCGCACGCGCGAGATCGCGCACCTTCGCGAGCGCGGTCAGGCCATCGAGCTGCTCTCCTCGTACGAGTGAGTCGACGGTCTTCGACGGGACGCGCCGCAGCGCGAAGACGCCTTCCTCGTCCTCGCCCCAGCCCGCTGCGAAGCCGCCGAGGCCCTCGTCTCCGAAGGACGCGAGCCGCTGCACGAGCGCGGCGTCGCTCCTCTCGAAGCACCACAGCTCCGCAGGTGATCCGGTCTCGAGCGCGCATGCGAAGCGCCTCGCGCGGCCGACCGCGTCGAGCTCCTCGCCTGCGCCCGGACGCTGCCGGCTCCCGCCCATCATCATGGCGACGCCGCCCGTCAGCGCTTCGTGCTCGAGGCTTCGTCGGCCCCGATGCTCCTGCCGGCGCGTCCCTCCGCGGTCGCCGTCGCGGCCGGCTGCGCATCGCTCGTCGTCTTCAATCGGACGAGGTACGTCGTCATGCCGGCGACGAGCGAGAGGGCGACGATGGCGATCACCGCAAGCCACGTCGGCACCTCGCGCGCCTTGCTCGCGTTCGCCTCGACGAGAGCGATCGTGTCGGTACGCGGGCGCTCCTTCTTCGGCTCGTCGCCCTCGCCGCGCTCATCGCGCGTCGTCCCGCCGTCACGGCTCGAGCCCGAGCTGGGCGCGCGCTCGCCCGTGGAACGCTCCGGCGCGCCCGCCATCCGGGGTGTCGGCGGCGCCGCGCTCACCCGCGCCCCCTCGCCCGACGGCGTCGAACGGGCACGCGACGATCGCCCCGCTGCCGACGAGGCCCCCGCAGCACGGAAGAGCGAGAGGCGCTCCGAGACCTCCCGGGCGGAGGCTGGACGCGACTCCGGCTTCTTCTCGAGCATCGCGAACAGCATCTCCTCCACGCCGCGCGGTAGACCGCTCCGCACCTCGTCATCGAGTGCCGGTGCGGGCGCGGTGCACTGGAGGTTCAAGAGCTCGCGCGGCGACGCCGAGGAGAACGGCGGCTCGCCGGCGATCATCTCGTAGAAGATCAGCCCGAGCGAGTAGAGGTCGCTCCGCGCATCGATCGTTCGCGCATCGATCTGCTCGGGGCTCATGTACTGGAGCGTCCCGATGCTCTGCGTGTTCGTGCCGTGCATCCCCTCGAGCACCTTGGCGATGCCGAAGTCCATGACCTTCAGCCCCGCGGGAGCAGCGTCCTCGGCCGCCCCTTCGGCGACCGTCAGCATGACGTTCTCCGGCTTCAGATCGCGATGCACGATCGGCGGCTCCTGCTCGTGCGCGACCGTGAGCGCCTCCGCGATCCGGACGACGTGCTCGAGCGCCTCTTGCCACGGAAGCGCGCCGCGCCGCGTGAGCTCCTGCCGCAGCGTCCGCCCGTGCAGATACTCGAGGACCATGACGAGCTGGCCGTCGGTTTCCATCGAGGCGAGGCTCCGGACGAGGTTCGGATGCTCGAGGTGGGCGAGGATCTGCATCTCGTTGAGGAAGAGTCGGCGCCCCTCCTCGTGACGCGTGAGCTCGGGGCGGAGGACCTTCAGCGCGACACGCCGCTTCGAGAGGCGCTCCTCCGCCTCGTAGACCTTGCCCATCCCGCCCTCGCCGATGAGGCGCCGCACGAGGTATTCGCCGATCCGATCCATCTTTCGCTCCGTGAGAGGCAGGCCCGAGTCCGAGGACTGAGACGAAGGGGCTTCCGAAACCCCGTCTACGCACGAGAGGTTGCGAGGATCTGACGAGCTCTGCCGTGGCTCCTCGAGGCTACCGCACGTGGGGCACGGGCTCCTCCGGGAAGGCCGCGGCAGACTGACGACCTCGTCCGCGTCGCCCCTCTCGATGCGCTCGACGACCGAGGCCGCCGATTCCGGCGAAAGCGCCTCGTGAACGCCGCTTCCGATGGAGGGACGTGTGGGCTCGCAGGCGAGTGGCCGGGGGACGCGCGTCATGGATGAAGCCGGACCGAAGCGGAGGGTGGAGGGATCGGACGTCGGAACAGTGGACGTACGACCAGGCCCGGAAGTTCCACCTCCCGCTCACAACGCCTGGTGGGCGAGGCTCCTTACGCCTGATCGGCTGAGCCCGGACGCCGCGCCTGACGAGCGACTCGAGCGCGCCGCTCGCCCGCGCGCCGTCGCCGTGCTGCCCGCGCCGTCGCCCCCGACGCGTACGCCGGCCGACGGCTCGAGGACGGACGCTGCTACTCGAGGACGCCGTTCGTCGAGCCGTTGCGCGCGGCCTTCACGATGTCCTCGGCACCGAACGCGAGGCGCGCGGGGACGTCCGCATCGTCGAAGAGCCTCGCCTCCAGGATCTCGAGGCGATTCTTCGGCGGCTTGACCGGAGGCGCGACCTTGCACTCCACCCCGATCGTCACGGCGTGGAAGCGCGGATCGCGCATCGGATCGGACCACGCGCCGAGCACGCGCACGACCTCGTGGTCGACGACGCCAGCCTCTTCCTCGAGCTCACGGCCGAGCCCGGTCACGAACGTCTCGCCCCACTCGAGCGTCCCGCCAGGCAACCCCCACATCCCGTTGTCGCCGCGGCGGACGAGGAGGAGTCGACCGTCGGGCGTCCGCGCGACCGCGACGATCCCGACCACCGGGCGCTTCAGGATGTGACGCGTCGCCTCGTGGACGATGCCGTAAGCGGCCTTGGGCAACCAGCGAAGGAACACGCGCGCAGAATAGGCCAATGTCCGGCGATCGGGTGACCTCGTCGCACGCCCGCGACGCCCGTTTCGAACGAGCTCGACCGATCAGGCCACCGATGCAGTGGGGCGTGACTCGGCGACGGGCACGGGGGCGTGCTCGGCGAAGAACGCGAGCGCCTCGCTCGTCGCCCAGCCCTTGATCCAGCTCGACTCGTCGAGCCCGGCGAGCCAGCCGATGTGTCCGCCGTGGCGGCTGAGCTGGACGCGCACTGCGCTCGACGCGCCGGCAAGCCACGGGCGCACGGTGTCGATCGGCACCATCGGATCGTCCTCGGCGTGGATCACGATGGTCGGGACGCGGACCTTCCCGAGATAGCGGCCGGAGCTCGCCTCCCGGTAATAGCTGTCGACGTCCGAGAAGCCATGCATCGGCACGATGATCGAGCCGTCGTAGTTGCGAAACCGCTTGATCCCGTCGAGGTCGGCGCTCCGATAGCGGGCGCGCTGCGGGTGATGCTGAACGAAGGCGCGCGCGCGATCGACGAGACCGCGAAGGACGTGGAAGCGGTACGGCAGGCACACGAGCGTGTCCATCCGCGCGGCCACGCGGGTGTAGTCGAGCGGTGCGGAGATGCTCGCCACGCCAAGGACGCCGGAGGGAGGAGCGTCGCCCCACTCTCCCGCGAGCTTGAGCGCCTGGCTGCCTCCACCCGAGAAGCCGAGGACGAAGACACCGGCGACGCGCGGATCGGCCGCGAGACGACGAACGACGAGGTCGAGGTCCGTCGTCAGCCCGGCGTGATAGAGCGACGGCGCGTCGGTCACGCTGTCGCCCGCACCGCGCATGTCGAGGCGAACCGCGTGATAGCCGGCGCGATGCAGGGCGACGGCCGCGCGGACGCAACAATGCGAGTCCTTCGAGCCGGCGATGCCGTGGAGGATGACGACCGCAGGCGCACGCGCGCCCGCCCACCACGCCCGCGCGTGGAGGTGCCCGTCCGTCCCGACCGGGATCCGCAGGCTCTCCTCCTCCGTGACCGAGTGCGAGCGCGGCGGCGCGAAGAGCGGAGCGGCGGCGCCGATGGTCTGGAGATGCGGGCTCTTGAGCCACCGCGGCGGCCGGAAGGGACTCGTCATCATCGCGGCCTCTCCGTAGCGGCCGATCGCAGCGAGCGCAACCCGATGTGCCTCCCGAATGTCCCGAGGAGCAGTCCATTCGGCTGCGGCGCGGTGAAGCCGAACGTCGGACGACCTGAGACCAAAGTCGAAGGCGGCAGCGCTTCGTCGTGGACAGCCCTATCGCTCTGCGTACTCTCGCTGCCCTATTTCGATCGTCGCTGGGCGGTCGAGGAACGCGCCGGTGCGCCGCGGTGCAAGAGGAGCGATCGATGGGTTTGTTCGATTCGATGAAGAAGAAGGCCGGTGAGCTTGCGAACCAGGCGCAGAACGCCGTGAATCAGCAATACAACCAGTTCCAACAGGGCTACCCCCAGCAGGGCCACCCGCAGCAGGGCTACCCCCAGCAGGGCCACCCGCAGCAGGGCTATCCCCAGCAGGGCTACCCCCAGCAGGGCCACCCGCAGCAGGGCTATCCCCAGCAGGGTCACCCGCAGCAGGCGTACCCCCAGCAGGGCTATGCCCAGCAGCAGCCTCAGGAGCAGTGGGAAGAGGCGGACGCGGACGACGACTCGGACGACGCCGGCTTCGTGCGCGACTACGCGCTCGAGGCGCAGGACGACACCGCGAGCTTCGACATCGGCAACGACATCGAGTCGTGGTGGGCCGCGCACCGTCAGATGGAAGAGGTCTGGGACGACCAGGCGAAGCGCTACGAGCTGTTCCGCAAGTTCGGGATCCGGAACGAGCAGCACTTCTACCAGGTGAACGAGACGGTCAACCGCTTCATCTGCGGCGTGCGCTTCGAGAATGCGATGGCCGCGGGCCGGCGCGACGTCTACCAGCAGCTCTGGCAGGAGATGTCGATCGACAACCAGCAGCAGGTCGAGCGCCTTCGCCAGACGGTCTACCGCTACGCGCCGCAGCCGCAGCAGCGTCAGCGGTTCGGCTGGGACATGGGCGACATCACCCAGATGCAGATGAACGTCTTCACGAAGCTCGCGATGCAGACGATGCAGAACCGGGCGCAGGGTGAGCTCGCCGGTGAGCTCGCGCCCTACGAGGGCGTGAGCCTCCAGGTCTGGGCGCAGGCGCAGGCCGCCCTCGCGAACGGGACGGACATCAACGTGATCCTCTCGAAGATCGGGATCGACCGCGCGAAGTGGGACGCCGTCTCGAACGAGTGGATGGCGCGCATGTCCCGCGACACGACGGTGACGATCGCGACCGAATACGGCAAGGCGTTCAGCAGCGCCGGTCAGGGCATGTTCGCGAGCGCCGCCGCCGCGGGCGTCGCCGGAATGAGCAACCCGGGCGCGACCGACTCGCAAGGCCCGCCGATCACGCTCGAGCAGTGGGTCGAGATCATGGAGGCGCAGAACGCAGCGGCGCAGCAGGGCCGCGACGCGAACCAGGTCCTCCAGAGCTACGGGATGAATGCGCTCGCCTGGAGCAACGTGAGCACCTGGTGGTCGACCCACTTCGCCCAGAACGCGATGAAGAACAATGGCGAGCTCCATCGCCGCTTCAGCGAGCTCCAGGCGCACTTCCAGCAGCGGTTCGCTGCGCCGTCCGCGGACGGCGACGTCAACTTCTGATCCCTCGGGACGCCGTCCGGTGAGCTCCGAGAAGAAGCCGAACACGGCGGCGAACATCTTCGCCAACGCTCTCGCGTCGACGCCGAAGTACGTCGACGCGGGGGTGTCCGCGGGGATGCACAACACGCTCACGTGCGCGAACTGCGGGGCCGCGCGCGAGAACAGCGCCGGCGCCTCGGACGTGCCCGTCTGCCGGTATTGCAACGCGCCACTCTCCGCGAAGCCGAAGTGACGATGACAACAGCCGTCGTGAATCGCTGGGACGGATTCCTCGCTCAGATGCGCGAGCGCTTCGTTCAGATCATGGGCGAGGCGCGGGAGGGGTGCCCGATGCTCCTCCAGCAGTCCAACTTCGATCCGCTCCCGATGGGCAACGCGTGGAGCGCGATCGAGCTTCGGGCGAAGCAACTCGAGAGCAAGCTCGACGACACGTGGAACGACCAGGTCGAGCCGACGTTCGAGCAAGCCGGCGCGCCGCCCGACGTGCTCGCTCGCGAGCGCGCCAAGGGCGAGACGCTCCGCGACTGGTTCGAGGTGGAGCGCGAGCGGACGCGGATCCAGATCTGGTCCAACGCCGGACGTGCGTTCTACCAGCGCGCACGAGCGGAGCTCGGACGTCCGTTCGCCTGCGTGCGTTGCGGCGCGCCGCTCGAGATCCCGTTCACCTACCGCGCGCTGAACGTCCCCTGCCCGCACTGCCGGACGATGAACGGCTTCGAGCCCGGCACGTACATGCGCATGGGCGAGACGTGCGTCCACCCGCTGTCCGAGGAGGCCGCGTGGCCGGCATGGCTCGCAATGCGCCAGGCAGAGAAGGCCTGGCGCGCCGCGCGTCCCGTCACGATCCATCACCTCAAAGCGTGGGAGCGCGCGCAGATCGACTACTGGCGCGCGTACCTCACCGCCCGCGTCCAGCTGTTGCCGGACACGGCGCACGCCTTCGAGGCCGACCTCCGCGGCAAGATGCGCGCGTTCTACGATCAGATGGATCGCGAGGGCCCGTGGGTCCAGGCCGGCCGCCCGCGCGATCTGGTGTGACCGACGCGGCGCGATGCGCCCGAGCCCGCTGAGGGTTCGCGGCAGCGTGACGGAGGCGGACGCCGGTATCGGCGCTGCATGAGAGCGACGATCTCGCTCTCGTGCTCTCGCTCGACGACGCGCCCATGGTCACGGAGTCCACCCCGAGCTCGCATGCGCCAACGCGCCCGGCCCCGGCCCGCGAGGGTGCGAGGTGAACATGCGCCGACGAGCCCGGCTCGCGTCGTGCTGCCTGGCGGCTGTCGCGTTCACGCTCGCTGTGGCGTGCGCGAAGCGCGGCCCTCGCGACGTGGGCAATCGCGCGCTGCCCTCCGAGCTCGGAGCGGCCGAGGGGGCCGCTGCAGCACGCGACGTCGACGGTGGTCCGCCGCGCGTCGTCACGACGCCGGCGGCAAAGGGACTGAAGCCGCGCCCTCTCGTCCACGTCCACGCACGCGCGCTCGCGACCGACGCGACGCACGTCTACTTCGGCGACTCCTCCGACGACACCCTCTGTGCACTCGAAAAGAACCCGCCCGAAGGAGCGCGAGTCGAGCCGACGCGCATCGCGCGACCGGCGCCGATCGCGGGCGCGCTTTCCGTCGACTCGCACGACGCCGCGCTCGTCTGGATCGCCACCCCCGGTGACCTCGTCCTCCGCGTTCCCGTCGGCGGCGGAGCCCCGACGACGGTCCGGGATCGCGCGATCTTCACCAGCGTCGCGGCAGCAGGCGGGGACGTCTTCTTCACCGAGGCTCGAGGGAGCGGCGGCGTCCTCACGCGCGTGACCGGGACGACGGCCGCGCAGCTCGCGACGTTCGAAGGGGCGCCACGCGGGCTCGCCGTCGACACCGACGACGTCTACATCGCGACGTCCTCAGGGCTCGAGGGAGCGCCGCGCGCGCGTGGAGCGGTCAGCGAGCTCGCGGGCGGCAGAGCGTTCGCGAGCCCGCAGGTCGACGGCGCATGGGTCTACGCGACCGCCATCGATCCGAAGAGCCGAGCCCGCACGCTCGTCCGCGTGAAGAAGACGGGCGGCCCGCTCGAGACCGTCGCGACCGGCGTGCGCGACGCCCCCATCGCGATCCATCGTGGCAGCGTCTACTGGTTCGACGCCACGCACCCCGCGCTCCTCGCGTCATCGCCGGTCGACGACCGTCCCGCCGCGCGAGCCGCGCGGCGCGTCGTGTCCGACGACCCGACGTTCGAGCGGGTGAACGCCCTCGCCGTCGACAACGACGGCGCATTCGTTGCGACGGGCTCGGGCGAGGACGCTCGAATCGTCGTCGTCTCGATCCGCTGATGCTCGAGCGAGGCGACGTGCGCTCAGGGCGCGCACGCCGGATCGAACACGTAGACCGTGGCCGAAGGTGTCTGCCCGCCCTGGTCGTTCGCCACGAGGTAGCCGACACCATTGCTCGCGGTGGCAGCTACGAACGAGCCGATCGGCGACGGCAAAAGCTGCCGTCGCGGCACGTCGCCGTCCTTCACGAGACCGAGCGGCTCACGCCGGACGAACTGCACCGCGGTCTGTTGATCGTTCTCGTGCGCCTGCGTCGCGATCATGACCGTCTTCGAGTCGAGCATCGCCGCGGTCGCCTGGTGGCCTCCGAAGATGGCCGCGTTCGCACCGACCGTATCGGCGTCGTACACCTCGATGTCGACGCCGGCGTTCCCCTCGATCGGGCCGTTCGCACCGGGGACGAGGAAGTAGCCGCGAGCGGCGCGGGTCGTCGTGACGGGCGCGCCTTGATGAACGCCCGTCGCCCAGAAGATCGCGCCGTCGGGGCTCTGCGCGAACGTCCGGTGAAAGCTGACAGCCCCTGCGTCGGCGATGTTGACCGCCGCGCCGGTCGTGGGATTTGCCGAGCCGGCGTCGTCGATGAACACGAACGACGCCGCCTGGTTCACCACCGCGCTGAGCAGCAATCGTGTGCCGCTGACGGCGCTCGGGCCGAAGTTCTGTGGCGGCAGAAGCGCGGTGGCAGTGAGCGATGCCGGCTCGTTCAAGGGTGCCTCGAGCTCGACGGACGGGAACTGCGCCGCCTGGCTCACGAGGAGCGCGGAGTCTCCGCCGCGCGGGAACAGCCAGGCCCCCTCGGCAGGACGGTTGTAGCTCGCGAGCACCGTGTGGGCGGCGATCTTGGTCGCGAAGGGATCGGCGGGAACGTCGACGTACGCGAGCTGGATCCGGCTCGGTCCGCCGCCGGTCGCGCCGCCGAGCATCCACACGCGGCTCCCGCTCTGCACGAGCGCGTTCGGGATGAAGCCGAGCCCGACCACCGGAGCTTGCGGCGGCGTCTGGTTCGCAGGGTTCGACACGTTGAACGCGACGACGCCCGTGGCCGTGACGACGAAGAGCCACGGGTGCACCGCAGCCGCGGACCTGGCGGCGATTTGCGCGCCGACGTTGAACTGCGATGCCTTGAGCTTGTACGGCGCGGAGGCCCCGCACGTACGCGCGTTCTGCTCGCACGCCGCCGCGTTGCACGCCGAAGGCCGGCACACGTCGTAGACGCAGCTCTTGCGAGTGAGATCGCACTTGCCCTTGAGGCAGCCGTGGTCGGTCTTGCAGGCGTCGTCGGTCGTGCAAGACGCCGGTTCGGGCCCGACCGGACCGCCGCTGTCGCCCCCTCCGTCCCCCGTGCCGTCCTGCGGCCCGACGTCGGGGAGCGTGTCCCCGCCGTCCGATCTGTCGATCAGCGACTCGTCGAGATCGAGCGAACAGCTCGCTCCTGCGACGAGGAGAGCGAGCGCCGAGGAGCACACCACCATGACGGTGCGCGGGCTGAGACGAGTCATCTAGAACGTTCCTCCGACGACGATGGAGCCGGGCGCCGCGCCGACCTTCACTTGGCCCTCGGACCGCTCGTTGCCGAGCGGCAGGACGACGAGGGCGACGCCACCGGCAACGAGCACCGCGCCGGTGATCAGCGTCACGTTGGTCCAGGTCTGAAGCGAGGACGCATGATCGAATGCTGCCCGGGTGGGGCCGGCGTCGTAGGCGTCCTTCGCGCCGTTCGCGCTCGTTCCGAGGATGACGCCTGCGCCGAGCGCGGCGACGCCGACGCCGGCCACGCCGACACCGACGACGCGCAGCGTGGTCCAGAAGGGCTCGCGCAGGCGCGCCGGGGGCGCGGGCGGCGGCTCGGGCGCGGTCGACGCCGGCTCCGGCTCGGCCACCGGTGCGGGCGGCGGCTCCTCCAGCTCGAGGGTCGTCACCTTCCCGGCGTCGAGCGTGACGTCACGACGCTCGATCGGCTTGCCCGGGATGCGCACCGTCAACGTGTGGACGCCCGGCGAACCGTGGAGGCGAGCCGGGGTCTGGACCTCGGTGAGCGTGTCGAGCTGGACCTTCCAGCCTTCCGGCGCCGTCACCGCGACCGTGCCGAGCGTCTTCTCGAGCGCACTGACACGGTCCTTCGCGATCGTGGTCTGCTTCGGGTCGAGACCGGGGACCTCGAGCGACCGCGCATATGCATCGGCGGCGCGCTCGGGTCGAGAGGCGAGATCCCATGCGAGGGCCGCGGTGTAGAGCGCGATCGCGCTCGCCTTGAACGAGGCCGCGGCCTCGAAGTGGAGCGCCGCCTCGGAGTAGCGCTTCTGCGCGAAGGCCTGCGTGCCCATCCCGTACTGCTGCCGCGCCTCGGCGGCAGCGGACTCGGCGACCGGCGGCGGATCATCGGCTCGCGCCGGAGCAGCTACGCTCGCGAGCGCGAGCCCGAGCCCAAACGCGAGGCCCAAACGAGTACCGCGCCCGCGCCACGAGGATGTGGGGCCTGCCTTGCCCCCTCCGCACGAGGACGCGACGACCGTCCCACTGCTGTTCATGTGTCCCAGTGTAGAGCGAAAACGCCCGCGCTGAGCAACGGGGTTGAAACGTTCAATACGGATTATCCGGGAGCGCGCTCGGCTCTCGCGGCCGTGGCTTCGACGGAGCCTTGGCAGAAGAGGCCGCGGCCGTCGAAATGTCCGGCACCGCAGATGCTGCAGGCGCGGTGTTCTCCGCGATCGGCCTCAGAGCGATCTCGATCGGCCCCTCCATCGAGGAGTCGATCTCGATGCTCGCGTCGTCGTGTCCCTTCGCACGGAGGAGGACGGTGACCGTCTGACCTTCGGCAGGGCGCGGAATCGATCGCGTCTCCGGCGGCAGCTCGTTGCCGTCGACGATCAGGATCGCGTCCGCGGGGGTGGCGTCGATCGCCACGGGAACTGCTGGCGCGGCGGCGGGGACGGTCGCGGAGGTCGGAGGCGAAGGCGCGGGCGCTGCGACCTCCGTCGGGGCCGGTGGCGGCGTCGGCGCCTGCTTCGCGCGTGCGTGCCAGATGAAGAAGCCGCCGCCACCGATCAGGAGGGCGAAGAGCAACCCCACGAACGCGGCGAGCGCGTATTGCCCCGCACCGGCCTGCGGCTGCTGCGGCTCGGCGACCCCTTCGGGCGGGAGCGCGTTTGCGCCGTCGTAGATCGCCGGGTTGCCGTACGGGTTGCTCGGCGAGAGCCCCGAGATCGGCGGGATCGTGTGCTGCGCTGGTCCCGGCCCGTAACCGGAGCTCGACCAGTCCGCGCGCTCACCGTGACGCCCGGGGCTCGACCCCGACGCCGGCGGAATCGTCTGCTGCGCTGGTCCGGGCCCATGACCGGAGCTCGACCAGTCCGCGCGCTCACCGTGACGCCCCGGCCTCGAGTAGTCCGCCGGAGGGCTCGGCACGCCTGGATGGCCGATCGGCGACATCATCCCGCCAGGTCCGATCGGATACGTCAGCGCGACGTTGCCAGGCGGCAGAACGGGGTCGTGGGGCCCATGCGGACCCGACATCGGCGGCATCGTCGCCACGCTCGGGAGCGGCGGGCGAATCGATGGAGAGCTGTTCGAGGGGGTGTGCGTATGACCGGCGGAGGGCGGCAGCGGCGGCGGCATCCGGGGCGTCGGCGGCATCGAGGTCGGCGGCGCGACCTCGAACACGGCGTCGTGGGCGACGCCCGTCGAGTTGAGAGGCCGAGACGGCTTCACACCGGAGCGGTGGTCCACTGCGTCTCGCGTCGTGCCGGCGCTCGCCGGATCCCACGCGCCCTGCTCCACTACGGACGAGGCCTGCTTGATCCGCTCCTTGCGTCGGTCGAGCTGCTCGCCGAGCCTCGCGCGCACGACCTGCGCCACGTTCGACTGCGTGACGAGCTGCCCCTTCGCGAGGAACTCCTCGAGCGCGAAGCGCATCCGCTCCGCGGTCGGGAAGCGGAGGATCGGCTGGTGAGCGAGAGCACGGAGGACGATGCGCTCGAGCTCGAGCGGATAGTTCCGGACGACACTCGTCGGCGGCTGGAGCTCGCCGCTGAGAATGGCGTGCATGACCATGTGATCCTGCTCGCCCTTGAACGGGCGCACGCCCGTCGTCGCTTCGTACAGGACGCAGCCGAGCGAGAAGACGTCGCTCCGGCGATCGATCGCCCCGCCGGTCACCTGCTCCGGTGACATGTAGCTGATCTTTCCCTTCAGCTGCCCCGCGCTGGTCTGCTCGTGCAGCTGGCCGAGCGCCTTCGCCACGCCGAAGTCGCACACCTTCGCGACGCCGTCGCCCGTGAGGAGCACGTTATGAGGAGAGAGATCGCGATGCACGACCTCGAGCGGGCGGCCGTCGTCGTCGGTCAGCTCGTGGGCGGCATGCACGCCGGCACACGCATCGGCGATGATGCGCGCGGCGACGCGAGGGTCGAGCGCCTCGGTCTTCCCGCTCGCGCGCAGCACGCGCGAGAGCGAGTCACCGCTCACCCACTCCATCGCAAGGTAGAGCGTTCGCTTGTCCTCGCCGAGCTCGTAGATCTCGCAGACGTTCGGGTGATGAACGCCCGAGGCGATCCGCGCCTCGTCGAGGAACATGCGCTCGAACTCGGCCTCCTCGGCGAGATGCGGGAGGATCGTCTTGATCGCGACGAGCTTCTGGAAGCCGCGCTGTCCGTGCTGACGCGCAGCCCAGACGCGCGCCATCCCTCCTCGCGCGATCGGAACCAGAAGCTCGTAGCGACCGAGCCGTGTGCTCGGACGCAGCGCGCCGAAGTCCGACGGCTCGTCGGTCAGCTCGCCCGAGGGAAGGACGTCCGCCACGCCATGAAGATTACAGCAGTTCGGCCCTCGAAGCCTTGTCTTACACCACCCCCGTGACGGAGTAGAGACGCGCGGCCCCCGGATCCCCGCTGCACCAGGGCGTTACGACACCGCCCCGTCGACGGCAGCCCACCGAAAAGGCACACAAGACCGGGCGAAATCGGGCCGGCAACATGGTCGGTGGCCGCCATCGCGACGCCCGGCAGACGGGCCAACGACGTCGATCGGCAGACGCTTGCTGCGATCGCGCCGTCGGTGCCCAGGCGCTTTCGGTGGATGCCCCCGCTTCGGCTGGCTGCTCTCGCCTCTCGATCGCGTGCTCGATCGGGATCGTCGTCGACCGCATCAACCCCTTCGTCGTCTCTCGTTCGGGCGCTCTTCGCGCTACGCGTCCTCCTCCGAATCGCCGATGCCGATCGCGTCGGCGGACGTCGAGGCTTCCCGACCACTTCATCGTCTCGCATTCGGGTCGGCCTTCGCGCTCCACGTCCTCCGCGGCGTCGCGCAGAGCACGCGGTCCAGTCGAGCCGACGCGCGCATCGCCTCGAGCGCGCCCTCCCCTCTCACCTTCCGTGGGCTGGACGATCGATCGCACGCGCGGGTCACGACGTCGCGCACGGCGCACCGTCGTCGTCGTGATCCCGACGACGCTCGCGTTCATCGCCTGGGCGGGCCTTCGACACGCGGGCAAAGCGGGCTAGGCTCGCGCGCATGCGAATGCTCCACACGATGATCCGCGTCGGCGATCTCGCCGCCTCGAAGAAGTTCTACACCGAGGCACTCGGGATGAAGGTGCTCCGCGAGAAGGAGTACCCCGACGGCAAGTTCACGCTGTGCTTCATCGGCTACGGCGACGAGAGCACGAACACCGTCATCGAGCTCACGTACAACTGGGACCGCACGCAGTACGACCACGGCGACGCGTTCGGTCACATCGCGCTCGGCACCGACGACATCAAGGCCGCTTGCGACAAGGTCCGGGCCCTCGGCTACAAGGTCGTGCGCGAGCCCGGACCGATGAAGCACGGAACGACCGTCATCGCCTTCGTCGAAGATCCGAGCGGCTACAAGATCGAGCTCATCCAGCGCGGCTGACTCGCGCACGGAAGCGACGACCCGAGCGGGTTCAGGAAGCCAGCGAGACGACCCCGCGGCTCGTCTCCTGGCTCGGCGCCGTCCTCTCTCCACGGAGAGAGGATCGGTGCGACGAGCGACGAGCGACGAGCGACGAGCGGTAGGCAAAGAGGAGAAGAAGGAGGCAAGAGAAGGAAGCAGGGGTCGCCGCGAACCAGCCCGCTCGCGGCGACAAAGAGGAGGGAGAGGAGCCGTCGCGGGGAAACGACCGCGACCGCTCGTGTCGCGGTCGCTCCCCCGCAAAGCTCGTGCCGCCTTCGCGCGAGACGAGCGCCTGTGATTCACGGGGGAATGCGCGGTCGCCGCGTCGGCTGTAAACCGCTGTTCGTGGCGCGCGTGGCCCGGCGTTTACGGCGCGCGGGCTCGTCGGCTACGGTGCCGCCATGGGCGCGCTTCACCCGATCGACACGAACGGCATCCATCAACATCGCACGCTCGAGAGCTGGGAGCCCGCGACGGGTGAGCTGCTCGGCGTGGTGCCCATCGCGTCGGCCGACGACGTGACGAAAGCGATCGCGCGCGCGAAGAAAGCCCAGGCGGCCTGGGGCGTCCTACCGGTGGAGGAGCGCTGCACCCGCCTCCTCCGGTTCCGCGATGCGCTGGTCGAACGGGCCGACGAGATCGTCGACGTCGTGAGCCGCGAGTGCGGAAAGCCGCGTGCCGATGCGCTCGGCCACGAGGTGATGATCGCGGTTGATCAGCTCACCTACTACTGCAAGAACGCGCCTCGGATCCTCGCGCCGCGCGAGCTGCCGCTCCACCTCCTCAAGCACAAGAAGAGCGTTCTCCACCATCACCCGCGCGGCGTCGTCGGCGTCATCTCGCCCTGGAACTTCCCGTTCGTGATCCCGATGGCCGACGTCTTCGCTGCGCTCGTCACCGGCAGCGCGGTCATCGTGAAGCCGAGTGAGGTCACCCCGCTCTCGGTCCAGAAGGCGAAGGAGATCTTCGACGCGACCGGTCTGCCGGAGGACCTCTTCGGCGTGGTGCACGGTCGTGGCGACGTCGGCCAGGCCCTCATCGAAGGCGGCATCCAGAAGCTGATCTTCACCGGCGGCGTCGAGACCGGAAAGCGCGTCGCCGCGGCCTGCGGAGCGAACCTCGTCCCGTGCGTGATCGAGCTCGGCGGCAAGGCCCCGCTGATCGCGTGCGCCGACTGCGACGTCGAACGGACCGCGAACGCCATCGTCTTCGGCGGCTTCGTCAACTCCGGTCAGGTCTGCATCTCCGTCGAGCGTGTCTATGCGCACGAGGCGATCCACGATCAGCTCGTCGACCGCGTCCGCGAGCTGACCGAGAAGCTCCGGCAGGGCGATCCGATGACGGACGCCGTCGAGGTCGGCGCGATCATCTTCCCGAAGCAGATCGAGATCGCCGAGAAGCACATCGACGACGCCGTGAAGAAGGGCGCGCGCATCATCACCGGCGGCAGGCGCCTCCCCGGCCCCGGCCAGTTCTTCGAGCCGACGGTGCTCGCGGCCTGCGATCACACGATGACGGTGATGAAGGAGGAGATCTTCGGACCGATCGTGCCGATCCAGAAGGTGACGTCCGAGGACGAGGCCGTGCGCCTCGCCAACGACTCCCACCTCGGGCTCAACGCCTACGTGTTCACGAAGGATCGCGAGAAGGGCAAGCGACTCGCGCAGCGGATCGAGGCGGGCAGCGTCGTCGTGAACGATGTCCTCATCAACTACGGCGCCGTCGAAGCGCCGTTCGGCGGGACGAAGCAGAGCGGCTTCGGCCGTGTCCACGGCGACGACGCGCTGCGTGACATGGCCGAGGTCCGCCATGTGTTCACGGGCCGACTCCCGGAGCCGGCGTCGGACCCGACCTGGTTCCCGTACTCGAGCAAGAAGTACCGCTGGCAGATGCGCCTCTTCCGCGCCGTCTTCGGACGCGGCGGCGTCGTTCGGCGCATCCGCGAGCTGCTCTAGATCCAGGACGCGGCGATCGATCGTTCGCACGTGCGCATCGATTCGAGCAAAAGCTCGAATCGAAGCAGCGCTTCGTCACGCGCGCGTCGTTGACACCCCTTCGTGTTGCAATAACGTGGGACGGCTTCGTGAAGTCAGTTGCATCGCACGGCTCGCTCCCCATGCTTGTGGCGGATCTGGCGGACGACGCGTCGAGGGCCTTCCTGGAAGGCATCGCGCTCGCCGGACAGGTCGCCTATGTGCCGTTGCTGACGGCACCCGTCGATCGGTCCACTCACACGCTCGAGGTCTACTCTCCCGGAGCGACCGAGCCGCTCAGGCTCCTCGCGGATCCCGTCGGACCGCCGACGCCCCAGGGCTTCCCGCTCCAGCTGCGCGTTCGCCAACCCGAGTCCGCACCGCTCCTCCGAGCTGCGACCGAACGACCGACCGCGCTCCGCGCCCGACACGCGACGAACCACGAGCTCTCGGACCGACACACCGCGGATCTCGAAGGAAGAGAGTGCACGGCCGCCAGCGCGTCCGACCTCGTCGGCCGGCGCCTCGCGAACGGCAAGCTCGAGATCGAGTCGCTCATCGGTGGCGGCGGCGTTGGCGCCGTCTATCGCGCGCGGCACCGCGAGCTGCAGATGCCTGTGGCGGTGAAGGTCCTCCACGACACCTTCCAGAGCGACGCCGACTTCGGGCGCCGCTTCCATGCCGAGGCGCTCGCGGCGAGCCGACTCGATCACCCGAACATCACCCGCGTGCTCGACTTCGGGCAGGAGCCGGACGGCCTCCTCTACCTCGTGATGGAGTACCTCGACGGCGTCGGCCTTCGCGGCATCCTCGAACGTGAGGGGCGCCTCGATGCGGACCGCGTGGTCCGTCTCGCCTCGCAGGTCTGCGCCGGGCTCGCGCACGCGCACGCGCGCAACATCGTCCACAAGGACGTGAAGCCGGAGAACCTCGTCATCCTCCAGGGCTCGGACGACGACGGCAACGCGATGGAGATCGTGAAGGTCTGCGACTTCGGGATTGCGCAGGGCGCGGTCGCCGAGGAGACGCGACGCTTCCAGGGCACGCCCGAATACATGTCCCCGGAGCAGACCACTGCCTCCGAGCTCGACGCACGAAGCGACGTCTACGCGCTGGGCATCGTCATGTACGAGCTCATCACAGGCGACGTCCCGTTCTCGAACAGCGACGTGCGGACGATCCTGCATATGCAGCGTGAAGCGCCGGTCCCGCCGCCGTCGCAACGCGCGAGGGACCTCGACCCTCGGCTCGATGCCATCATCCTCCGCGCCCTCGCGAAGGACCGGAACGCGCGCTTCGTGAGCATGCGCGACCTTCGCGCAGCGCTTCGCGACCTCCTCGACAAGCCGCCGGTCTCGCTGAGCGGGCGCTACCAGCGCTTCCAGCTGAGCTCGGCAGCACCACCGCCGCGCACGACCGGGGACGGCATGCCGGCGTCGTCCCCAGGGTGGCTCATCCACGGAGCGTCGATCGAGCTCGATAGCCCGGCGTCGCCCCGCTCCGAGCTCACGAACGATCCGAGCGCGTTCATGCGTCGGCTCGTCAACACCGCCGACCCCCGCGCGTTCGCCGAGCTCGTCGCGCCGCTCGAAGCGGCGATCCGCGAGCTCGCGCAAGCCCAAGCCGTCGAGACGCTCTGGCGCCTCGCGAGCACGCTCGATGTCCTCGCGACCGAGGGCCCCGAGATCCCGGGCTCACGCGCGGCGCTCTCGAAGGCGCTCCTCCGCGTCCTCCGCGACCCGAGCGTTCTTGCGCCGGTCGCTCAGCGCGTGCTCGCCGCGGGGGACGCGACCGGCGAGCGCCTCCTGCACACGGCGGGCACGTTCGGGGCGCATGCGCTCTACTCGGCACGCGTTCGACAAGGCGACGCCGAGGCGCGCGCACGCTTCACGAGAGCGCTTCGCGGAATCGGTCCGTCGGGGCTGCCGATCCTCCGCGGCGGGCTCGAGCGCCTCGCCGACCGCCTCGGGACGCCGGGCGCGATCGACATCGCGGAGGACCTCCTCGTCTCGTTACCGGCGAGCGCCGACGAGTCGCTCGGGGCGCTCGTCGCCTCTTACGCGTTGTCGAGCCACCCGACACTGGCGCGCGTGGCGGTCGCCGCGCTGCCAGCCCTCTGGCAGGAGCGGTCGCGGGCGATCATCCTCGGTCTTCTCGAGCATCCCGCCGAGGACGTGGCGCTCGCCGCGCTCGCCGCGCTCGCGGAGCTCGGCATCACCGACGAGCACACACCCCGTCTCATCGCGACCATCCTCGATCGCGCTCGGCGAAGAAACATGCGGCTCGGCGCGGTGCGGGCGATGATGCAGGCGCGAGGCGATGCCCGCCACGTCTCGGCCGGCCTGCTCGCAGAGCGCCTGCGCCGGTGCACGCACCTGGCGACGACCGACGACGTCGAGCTCGCCTTCGGCCTCGCGCGAGGACTGCTCGTGCTCGCCCCCGAACATGCGAGGCAGATCCTCGATCACGCGACGCAGGGCTGGCCGCCGGACCTCCGCGCCCGCGCGGCCAGGCTCGAAGCCTGACCACCCAGCCCTCGACGACGACGACGAGCGCGCACGCCGGAAGGAACGAGCCAAACGCGCTTTGGGGCTCGCGCCCCAACCACCTGCAGTGGATGCCCCCCCGCAGAGATGCGCCTTCGGCGCGGTCGAATGCGCGATCAGGTCCGGTCGTTCAACGGCGCAGTGCTTCGCGCGCGCGACGCGCCTCGATCGAGAACGTGAAGCACTCGTACGCGTCCTTCATCGTGACCGACTCGCGATGGCGCGCGGCGCGGACGACGGTGCGGAAGTGCAGGTACCGCCCGCCGTCGAGACCCAGCAGCAGCGACACGAGCGCGGGATCGCGCGGCGCATCGAGCGTCCCGACCAGGCCGGCCGCGGAAGCGAGGACGCGAGTGACGAGGACGTCGCAGGCGAGGATCGCGTTGACCGCGTCCCGCGCGGCGAGCATCGCTTCGGCCTGACGAACCCGGTCGCGCTCCGACTCGGGCCAGAGGTCCGCGAGCGAGAAGATCGGCGCGCCGTCCCCGCTCTGCACGGGGAGGACGACGGGCGGTGGCGCCTCGACGGAGGGACCGTGCGCGGCCTGCGCCGGCTCGACGGAGGGGCCGGGGGAGTCGCCGAGGGTGAAGCGCGTCCACGCGCCGGAGTCCTGAACGAGCTTCGCCTCGGAGGTCCGGACGGAGATCGGCTTGTCGCTCCGGATCGGCTTGTTCGGCGCCGGCTTGTCGCTCTTCGTGCCGCCGTCGTCGACGCGATCGCTCTTCGGTTTCTCGCTCGGCTGCGCGTCGGGCCGTGCTCCAGGGTGACCGGCCGCGATCACACTCGTCTCGGGAACCGTCTGCGAGATCTTCGTCGGCGGCTCGACGCCCGCGGTCTCCATCTGGCGGAGCGCCTGGGCGATTCCTTCCTCGGAGATGCGTGGCTCGCTGCCGTCCTTCGCCATCTCGCTCGTGGCCTCGATGCGAACCTTGGGGTCCTTCTCGTAGGCCTTGAGCACGAGTCGGGCGATGCGCTCGAGCCCCTCGAAGACGCCCTCGCCCTTGGTGGCGACCGTGCCGAGCGACGGCGCGCCATGGCGGTTGAAGCGCCGGTCGAGCTCTTCGATCGAGAGGAGCTCTCCGAGATCCCGCTTGTTCCAGTGGAACGTGTGCGGGACCTCCTCGAGCGAGCGATTGTGCTCGCCGAGGTTGGAGTGGAGATCGTCGAGCGACTCCTGATTGACCTCCGCGCGCCCGGCCTGCGAGTCCGCGACGAACACGATCCCGTCCGCGCCGGACAGAACGAGCTTCCGCGTCGCCGCGTAATAGACCTGCCCCGGGACGGTGAAGAGCTGGAGACGCACCGCCATCCCGCGCACCCGCGGAACGCGGATCGGCAGGAAGTCGAAGTAGAGCGTGCGGTCCGTCGGTGTCGCGAGGGACACCATCTTGCCGCGATGCTCGGGCTTCGTTGCTGCGTGGATGTACTGCAGCGTTGTGGTCTTGCCACCGAGGCCGGGGCCGTAGAACACGAGCTTGAAGACGAGCTCCCGCGTGTGCGGGTTCACCGACGCCATTGGTTGGCGAGCGTACCACGGTGTTGGCGCGGTAGTATCGACCAGACGTGAGAGGCTTCGTCGACCTGCACTGCCATTGGATCGCCGGCATCGACGACGGCGTGAAGACGCCGGAGGAAGGCATCGATCTCCTCCGGCGCCTCCGCGCGGCGGGATTCGACGTCGTCGTCGCCACGCCCCACATGCGCCCCGGCATGTTCGACAACGACCGGCCGGCCTTGGAGCACGCCTTCGCCTCGATGCGCCCGCACCTGGTCGAACGGCGCGAAGAGCTGCCGGACGTCCACCTATCGAGCGAACATTTCCTCGATGACGTCGTCTTCGGCCGGCTCGTGAAGGGACAGGGCCTCCCCTACCCCGATCTCGGGACCGAGGGCCGGCGCCACCGCGAGAGTGGATGTGAAGGCGGAGGCGGAGGCGGACCCGGAGGCGGTGCCCCCGCCCCGCCGGGCGCGCGCCGCTTGCGGGGCGTGCTCGTCGAGCTCAACCCAAGAGGATTCCCTCCGCAGCTCCAGCATCGGTTCTTCGACCTCGCGCGTGCGGGACTCCGGCCGGTCCTCGCTCATCCCGAGCGCTACGAGCCGGTGTGGAAGGACGACCGTTGTCTCGATCCGCTCCTCGACGCCGGGGCCTGCCTGCTGCTCGACGTCTGCGCGCTCGTCGGAAAATACGGACGAGCTTCGAGGAAGGCTGCGGAGAAGCTCCTCGACGAGGAAGCCTATGAGGCCGCGTGCTCGGACGCGCATCGGCCTTCGGATGCCGCCGTCGTCGTCGAGGCGATCGAAGCACTCGAGAAGCGCGTCGGCGCGACGGAGGCCGTGCGGCTCCTGAGAGATGGGCCGCAAGGCATCCTCGGACTCTGACCGCTTCGGTCACGGCCCGACGTCGCCGTTGCGCTCGCGCGACCGAATGCGCTCGCCACACCGATCGGTTTTCGGCGAACACGTGCTGCGTACGGTCCTACACGCGGTCTAGCTCCTCACCGGAGGGCCTGATAGAAACCACGCCCACATGGAGAAGATCGGGATCATCGGTCTCGGATACGTGGGGCTTCCCGTCGCGCTCGCCTTCGCGCGCAAGTTCCCAGGCGCGGTCGGCTTCGACATCCACGAGGAGAAAGTTGCGGAGCTCGCGCGCGGCTTCGACCGGAACCTGGAGGTCGCCGAAGCGGAGCTCAAGTCCTCGACGCTCCAGTTCACGAGCAACGTGGACGACCTCGCGAGCTGCACCTTCTTCGTCGTCGCGGTCCCCACTCCGGTGGACGAGAACCACCTCCCCGACCTCACGCCCGTCGTGATGGCGTCGCGGACCGTCGGCAAGGTCCTCAAGAAGGGCGACGTCGTCGTCTACGAGTCGACGGTCTATCCCGGCGTGACCGAGGACGTCTGCGGGCCGGAGCTCGTCAAGGTCTCGGGCCTCGAGCGGAAGGACTTCAAGCTCGGCTATTCGCCGGAGCGCATCAACCCCGGTGACAAGGAGCACACCCTCGAACGCATCACGAAGGTGGTCTCGGGCGAAGACGCCGATACGCTCGAGCGCGTCTCCGCAGCCTACGGCGCGATCATCGACGCAGGTGTCCACCGCGCCCCCTCGATCAAGGTCGCCGAGGCGGCGAAGGTGATCGAGAACACGCAGCGCGACCTCAACATCGCGCTCATGAACGAGCTCGCGATCGTGTTCGATCGCATGGGCATCCGCACGATGGACGTCCTGGCGGCGGCGGGGACGAAGTGGAACTTCCTCAAGTTCCGTCCCGGCCTCGTCGGCGGCCACTGCATCGGCGTCGATCCGTATTACCTCACGATGAAGGCCCAGCAGCTCGGCTACCAGCCGGAGGTCATCCTCGCGGGTCGCCGCATCAACGACGGCATGGGCAAGTTCGTCGCCCAGCGCCTCGTGAAGATGCTCGTGAACGCGGACATCCCCGTGAAGGGCGCGCGCATCGGTGTCCTCGGCCTCTCCTTCAAGGAGGACGTGAACGACATCCGGAACAGCAAGGTGCCGGACATCATCACGGAGCTGAGGGAGTACGGGATCAACGCGATGATCCACGACCCGCTCGCGAACTCCAAGGACGCCCACCACGAGTACGGCCTCGAGCTCTCCTCCCTCGACGAGCTCCGCGCCCTCGACGGCCTCGTGTTCGCCGTCTCGCACAAGCAGTACCTCGACATGGGCGTCGACAAGCTCGCCGCTTCGCTCCGGAACGGCGGCGTCTTCGTCGACGTGAAGAGCGCCTTCCATACCCAGGCTTCGAAGCTGGGCCGCTCAATCCACTACTGGAGCCTCTGAGGCGGCCGGCCGAGCGCCGGTCGACCGGGATCGCTGACGCGTCGACGGGCGGACGTTCGGATCGATCGAGCCGCCTCGCCTTCCCCCCTCCTCGCACTCTCCTCTCCCCCACCTCCGGAACTGAGCAGGAGGCGCCAAGCACCGCTCGAGCGCGCTGCCCACAGGCGCGCCCGCCCTGAGTACGAGACGTGCTATACGCAGCGGGCTCGGCCGGAGCCCGGCCCGCGCAGACGCCTCCTCGCCCCCTCCCGGAAACCGATGGCCACGGACAAGCCGCAAGAACAAAAAGGCTTTCTTCGGCGCAACGCCGCAAAGCTGCTCGCCTCGGTCATCATCACGGCGGGAATCGTTTTCACACTGCAGAAGGGGGGCCTGACACTGGTGCCAGAGGGCGGCAACTTCGCCCACGTCAACTGGCTGGTCATCCCCGCGTACCTCGCGACCCTCGGGGTCATGAGCTACTTCCGCGCCGTCCGGTGGCGGTACCTGCTCCGATCCTTCGCGGACGTCCCGCGGAAGCGAGTCCTCGCCGTCTCGTGGATCGGCTTCGCGGCCATCCTGCTCATGCCCTTCCGCATCGGCGAGATCGTCCGCCCGTACATGCTGCGGGAGAAGGGCAAGATCTCGATGTCGTCGGCGACCGGCACCGTCGTCGCCGAGCGCGTCGTCGACGGCCTCTACCTGTCGATCGTGCTCGCGATCGCGCTCGTCTTCGTGCCGACGATCGATCCGCTCCCGAGCCGCGTGGTCGGCTTGCCGATCAGCGTCGCGCAGGTGCGCACGAGCGGCTTCGTGATGCTCGGCGTCTTCACCACCGCGTTCGTCACGATCGCGGTGTTCTACTTCGCGCGCGGCTGGGCGCGGCGCATGACGCTCGCCGTCTTCGGCCTCGTGTCGAAGAAGCTTGGCGAGAAGCTCGCGGACACCGCGGAGAAGCTCGCCAACGGCCTCCACTTCCTCGGGCGCGGGCGCGACGCCGGCGGGTTCCTCGTCGAGACGACGCTCTATTGGGGCATCAACGCCTTCGGGATGTGGCTCCTCGCGTGGGGCTGCGGCGTCGTCCACGCCGATGGCACGCCCATCACGTTCGGAGAGGCCTGCGCCCTCATGGGCATGCTCGGCTGCACGATCCTGATCCCCGGTCCGCCCGGCCTGCTCGGCGTCTTCCAGGCGGGCATCTACGCCGGCATGACGATGTACTTCCCGACGGACGTGGTGACCGGGGCAGGCTCGGCGTACGTGTTCCTCCTCTACGCGATCCAGCTCGTCTGGACGATCGGCTCTGCCGCCTTCTTCCTGGTGATCGATCGCTCCGCGCTCAAGGCGCTCGCGGCGTCGCCCGTGCTGGCGAACGACGGCTCGGCAGAGGCTGCCGACGCGAACGAGCCACCGGCGTCGCTCCGCGTCGAGAGCCGCTGAGCGTCGGCCCCCCCGATCCGTCGAGCCAGAGCGGGAAGAGCGGGATCGAATCGCCGCTCCTTCCCACCTTCGCGTGGTCACGTGAGCGCTACGGCTGGACGACGTCCGCAAGCGCCATGTCGACATGGAAGCGACGTGCGCGAGCGATCGAGTACGTGCGAGCGAGACCACGGCGGGCGGCGACGTCGACCGCGCGATCGGCGCGAAGTCCGAGCACGCGGCGGTAGTCACGAAGCGCCTCGGAACGGCGCCCGAGGAGGTCGAACGCGCGGGCCCGCCAGAGATGGAACGCCGCGACGCGCGCTTCGTCCTCGTGCCCGAGCTGGATCGCTTGATCGAGCTTCACTGCCGCGGCGCTCGGATCGCCGTCGTTGAGCGCGAGCAGGCCCATCAGTGCATGATACACGGACTGCCGCGGCTCGAGCTCGCAGGCCTCCGCGACCTCCCGGCGCGCGCGGGGCACGTCCGAGTCGTCGACGTACGCGAGGTACGCGCGGCGGAAGTGGTCGAACGCGCGCCGCGCCGATGGGGTCAGCTCGCGCGCGACGAAGGCCCCTTCTTCCGGAGCGTGACGCTGCGTCCTCAGCGAGAACGGGACGAAGGTGTTGTGGCTCGTGGGCGCCTCGCCATTCGCGACCCAGACCACGCCGTCCTCGGGACGGAAGACGACCGAGCCGACGGTGAGGACCATCGCGATGCTCCCGCGGATGCGGCACGCGCCGTCGCCGACGTCGGCGAGGATCGCTCCCATCGCCTCGGGATCGAGTGATCCCGCGCGCTCGGCGAGCAACGCGTTCGTGCGCTCGAAGCGACTCCGGTTGTGCCTCCAGTACGAGCCGTAGAGATCGAGCTCGGTGTCGCCGAGATCGCCATCCAGGTAGATGTTGGCGTAGCCGAACGTCCCGCCCGATGCCCCGTCGCCGCCACCATGACGGATTGCGGCCTTCCGATACGGGTTCTCCTCGTGGCAGAGGACCTCGCGCCGCTTGCCGTCGGTGACGAGGTACGTCCAGCAGCCGATCGGCGTCTGCTCGTTCAGGATGCGCGCGGCGTCGTCGAGCGTCTCGGCCTTGCGCATGACGACGTCGCCGGTGACGCCGATCGGCGTCCCGCCGAGCTTCACCCGATCGGTGAACATGTGCTGGTGTACGGTGAGCGTGAGCCCCGCCTCGTTCATGGCGGTGATGCCGCCGAGCGCGACGCCGGCCGCGGCGACGGAGACGTACTTCATGCCGTCGTCGGGCTCGTGGAAGAGCACCGCCTGCGTCCGCGGCCACGCGTCGACGCCGTGGTAGTCGAAATTCCGCGCGTGGAGCAGGCGACCGTCACGCGTCGCGTCTCCCCAGGCGATCGCGCTCGTGCATCCAAGCCCGAGGCCGACGCGATGGTGCATCGCCGGCCCCGCGCCTCGGATCTGCATCAGCCTCGACGCCAGCCACAGCATCGAGTCGGGCATCGTTGCCCCCTCGAGCATCGCCTTCATCCCGATGCCCGATCCGTCCGCGAGCCCGCGAACGGTCTCGCGAGCGAACTCGGGGAGCGTCGCGCCGACACGCGAGCCGACGGTGCGCTGGAGGAGCTGGAACGAGGCCGCGCCGATACCGCCGAAGCGGGCTCCACCGAACAGCTTCTCGACGAAGCTGCGGTAGTACGCCAGCGGGCCGGTACGCATCTCTTCGCCGAGCAGACGACCGTGTTGCCTGCCCATCTCGTAGAAGCTCCCCTTCAGCGTGAGCACGTGCAGCCCCGCGACGCGCCTCCTCGTCGCGGGGCCGAAGGTAGTGACGGGCTCGTCCGACGACGGCTGAACGGCGGAGGCGAGGGTCGGATCGCTGGCTAGCGTCATGCGTGCTTCTCCTTGCTCTTCTTTGGCGAGGTGGGGCGCTTGGAACGGCTGGGCGAGGGAGCGTTTCGGCTCTCGGGCTCGACCTTCGAGTCGGCAGGTGCTTCCCCGTTCGCGAGGCGGGCCGCAGCGAGCAGCCGCGGAGTGGCCCACACGTGGAACGTGGTCACGAGCTCCTTGGTGGTCGCGGCGTCTCCGCGACGGATGCACTCGAGCATCATCTCCACACCCGCGACGTGCGGCACCGACGCGCTCCGCACGGTACGGAACACGTGATCGAGGTCGGCGACCACGCGCGCGTGCCAGCGCGCGAGCACGGTGAAGAGCGGGTTGTGCGAGGCTTGCGCGAGCGCGAACGCCAGCTGCTGGGTCGCCTCGTTGAATGCCTCGTGTCGCGCCGTGGACGCGCGCATCGCCTCGAGGGCGGCTTCGAGCGCCCGGAGGTCGGCCGGCGTTCGCCGCCTCGCCGCGAGCTCGCACATCTGAGCATCGATCGCTGCGCGGACCTCGAGCCAGCCGGTGAAGAAGTCGAGATCGATGTGCCCGTTGCGGACGAGCAGCGCGCGAACGACCTCCGGGCTCGTCGAGGCGAGCGGGTCGAGGACCACGGTGCCAAGACGCCGCGTCGGACGGACGAGACCGTGCACCTCGAGCAGCTTGATCGCCTCGCGGATCACACTGCGCCCAACGCCGTAGTGGTCGGCGAGCTCCGCTTCCTTCGGCAGGATCGACCCGACCGCGAGCTCGCGCCCCGCGATGCGCTCGAGGAGATCGTCCGCCACCGCATCTGCCTTCCGCTCGACCGTCATGTCTGGTGACAATGAATAGATCCGATTTATTTCGAGTCAACAGGTTTGTCTCCCACTGCGGGTGGTTGGGGGCATCACTGCGGGTGGTTGGGGCGCAACCCCAAATAGTTGGCCCGGCCCGCCCTTCTGCCCTTACTTCGGCGGAAGCATGCGTCTCGCTCGGCACGGTCTCAGGGCTGCTTCGATCTGCGTCGCGCTCGCGTTGGCCGCCCCGCTCGCCTTGCAGTCGGAAGAGGCGTCCGCCAAGAGCTCGTACGAGTCCTCGTACGGGTACGACCGCACCTGGAACGCCGGCACACGGCTCGTCCGCGTCGATCTCGGGCTGAAGATCACCGAGAAGGACGAGGGCGCCGGCTACTTGCTCTTCGACTACGTCTCCCCCGAGAGCGGAAAGAAGGCGGTGCCCGGATCGATGGAGTTCATCCGCACGAAGGAAACTGGCGCGGTGCGCGTCGTCGTGCAGATCCCGCAGATGCCGGGCTACCACGAGCAGGTGCTCGTCGACTCGCTCGCGCGCAAGCTGCGCAACGACTACGGCGATCCGCCGAAGCGGCCCTCCGGCGCGCCCGTGCAAAAAGACGCGGGCTCCGACGCCGAAGCGACGGAGCCCTGACGGCTCGGCTCACATCCTCACGACCGGTCGCGCTCAGCTACCGATGACGGCGCTCGGCGGCGGGTTCGTGCTCGGCAGGGCCGGGTTGTTGGTCGCGGGTCCGATCGGCGCCGGCTCCTTCGACGGAGCCGCGGTCGGGACGTCGGAGCAGCAGCGGAAGCCGATCTGGTAGAACGAGAAGCCCTCCGAGTGGATCGTCGTCATCGGACGGCAGCGATCGCGGACGGGCCCCCAGTAGCCACCCTTAAGGCCGCTCTTGTACGGCTGGCCGCTCTCGTTGACGACCCACTCGTCGACGTTGCCGGTCATGTCGAACACGCCGTAGGGGCTGACGCACGAGGACCGCGAGCCGCTCGGCTCACCCTGCCAGAGGCGCTTCGCCTCCGCATCGCGGACCTTCGGGTCAGCCGAGCCGAGCGCCTTCTCGTTCACGTCCGGGTGCGGCTTGTCGATGTTGCACGCCTCCGAGTTGCGGTCGTAGCCGTACGGGTACGGCAGCCGCTCCTGGCCCTCGCACGCCACGGTCCATTCGCTGTCGCCGCAGAGACGCTTGCCCGCGCCTGCACACGCGTCCCGCGCGTCGTACCAGGTCTTCATGACGACCGGGTTCTCACCGGCCTTGTTCGGCCACTCGTAGCGGTCGATGCAGAAATGCTTCTTGGTCGTCTTGCCGTTGCACTTGGACGTCGGCGCGAACTCGGCGCAGCGGCGGGGGAAGACGCCCTCCGGGTCGATGTAGCGCAGGCACTTCTGCTCGACGTCCGGGCACCAGTCGCCCTCGACCTCGAGCATTCCGTCGGGGCAGCTGCCGGTCGTGCCAATCTCGGGCGTCGCGACGGCCTTGAGGCCCGCGTTCGCAAGCACCGCCAGCGGCGCCGGCTCCACCTTCGCGTTCTCGATGACGCGAGGCAGGAGAGGATTGACGCCGCCGCGGTCCGCGAGCGCCTCGTTCTCCCGTGGAGCGACGAGCGACACGACCATGGCACTGATGAAGAGAACCGAGCCGAGCTTCGCGCGATTCATCGTTCTGTTCCGCCTTCCAACCTTCGGAGCGATCCGTTTCGAATCCGACCGAGGCTGCCTCCCTGCCCTTCGAGTGCTTCCGCGGGGTGCAGGTCCTACCCTGCTACCCCGTCACCCGGCTGACCCGTCGGGTGCGGTCTCTCTTGGAAGCAAGCGGCTCGCCACAGTCTAAAGTGTGTCTCGTTGCTCAATCTGGGAACTGGGTCGGGTTCGGAGGACGAGCGACTCCCTCGCTCCGGGCGCGCCGAAGCGCGCCGGAACGTCTCTCGTTCCCCATGAAAAATCGTACAAACCTCCGCGCGACGCCGTCATCTTTCTGATGTCGATCGCTCGAACCCCCGGGAAATTCGGGGCGCGCGCCCCCCGCAGCGCCGTGAACAAGAGGCAGCGACGACGAGTGACCGAGCGGGAACGCTCACCTGCGTGCCACGCCCGTGACGCGAGCGTCATAGGGCAGTCGAAGATCGACGCGACGGCTTCGCGCGTGGGCGTATTCGCTCGCGAAGCGCGTTGCGCGTTACCGGCGTTCAGCGTGATCGCGTCGACAGAGGATCGAAGCGACTCCATCGGGGTCCTTCAGCGCCCCAGGGTCCCCGCTGTCGTCTCCCCAGCCGTCCATGCCGACATGCGACTGGCAACCATTCAGACAGGTCGCGACGGCGCGGGTGGGAAGCCCGGGCGCCTCGCATGCGCGGATGATCCCATCCACACACGCCACGCCTTCGCTCGTGCAGATGTCGGTCGGGACCGGGTCACCGGGAAGGACGGGACGGGCCACCGGAGCCGACGGCCGGCAGAGCTGCACCGCGCCTGCGTCCGATAACACGCCGATCGCCTCGAGCCCCTCGCGCGCACAACCTGATGCGCACTGCATGACGAAATCCCACGGGCACTCGCATGCGGTCCGGCGCTCTGTTCCTCCGGCTCCGCCTCCACACCCATGCGGAAGGTGAGCCGCACGCGAGGCCTCTACCCTGCCCTCGACGCATCGCAGAAGGCCGTCGGAGCAGTCGGTGCCCTCCAGCCCCAGGGTGCGCGGTTTGCCAGCTGGGGCTTCGCCACCCGGCCCTTCGGGTGAAAGCCCCCCAGCGCCGCGGTCCTCGAGCCACCGCGCAAGGCAGCCTCGCTCGCATCCGCACACACCGACGACGAGCATGGCGAGGAGGACGAGGTTTGCCGACCTGCCGCGCCGCTCCATGGTCGTGAGCGTACGCGAGCCGGCGCCGCGACCGAGCGCGAGCTCGCTGAAAAAGACGCAGCGGCCCTGGAATCATCGCCCCTCGATGTAGCGATCCCAGCGGCATCACGTGTGCACGGGCAACCGTCGTGCTTCCTCCTCGTGCTCCGGAATCACTGCCGCCGGCGTCGGGCGCTCCGCTCGCGGAAGCGGCAGTGGACAACGTCACGTTCGCAGAGGAGCGCGGCGTGGTCCCGGCGAGGGCGCTGAGGCCGGCCCCCGCTCCTCCGGGCGGGCTCCCCGGACACGAGGCCATCGCCGCACGGACGAACGCGAGCCCCGTCCGCTCGGCCCCGGAGGTGAGGGTGTCGCGCTCGGCCGAGCTTTCGGAGAACGCGACCATCGGTCCTGCCGACGCCGACTGGAGCGAGCCGTCGACGCTCAGCCGCCGGCCCTCGCTCGCGCCGCCGGAAGGATCGAGCGACCGGACGGGCCTGGCGCATGCCCCGGCGACGCTTCCCCCGAACGATCCGGAGACGCTCACGCGCTCGCACGCGGTGCCGCTCGACGAGCCCGATCCGCCGACGCTGACGGCGTCGTTCCGCGTGCGCGAAGACGTGCCTCACGAGAGGACCTCGGACCAGGACGACGACGCTCGCCCCACCGCCACGACGCTCCGTCGCGACACCGCGCCACCACCGCGGTTCACCCTCCCGCCTCCGACGCTCCCACCGCTTCCGGCGCTCCCGCCGCAAACGCGGAGCGACGCGAGCGCGCCGGTCGCGCCGGAGAGCGAGAGCACGCAAGCGCCCGTGCCCGTGCCCACGCGAGGGATCCCCGTGGCGCACGCCGGCGGCGGGTCGCCGGTCGCCTCGTTACCGCCCACCCCGTTCGCGACGGCGCTCCCGACGCCGCTCGAGATGATCACGACGCCGGAGGACAACGTCACCCGCATCACCCGCGTCGCGCCGCTCGCGGCGCCAGCTTCCCCGCGACCATTCCCGAGCTCGGGCCTCGGCCCCCACCCTCCCGCCGAGCTGGGCCCGTTCCCCGCGTGGACGCCGGTCCCCTACCCGAGCCACCCGACGGCGGCGAAGGTCCCGGCGCAGCGCATCGCCGTGATCGTCACCGCCATCGCGCTCGTGGCGAGCATCCTCGTCCTCTTCGCGTTCCGGCCGCGTGCTCGAGCCGCTGCGGCAGCGAATGCGCCGGAGCCCACGCCGGTGCGCGTCGATCCGGTCGAGGCGCCGCCCATCGCCCCGTCGGCCGCGAACCTCCGCGAGCGTCCCGCGGCAGGAGCGCTCCTCGCCCCGGTCGAGAGGCTGCCGCCCCCCGTTGCCCCGCCCGCCGCCAGCCTCCACGAAGGTCCGGCCGGCGCGAAGGCGACGACGTCGACACCCGCCGGCTCGAAGGCGTCCGCGACCACGACTGCGCAGGCACGGGCAGCGACGACATCCCCCACGACACGCGCCCAGTCGCACCGCCCCGGCGGTCACCTTCCGGCCGCGCGCCCGTCGCGGCCCGCGCCGATCCCCGCAAGACGCGAGCAGTAGTCGGTCGCGAACGAGGCGCGCTAGCATCACGCCGCGATGACGACCAAGCAGGGAGGCGGAGGTTCGAACCGACCACCGCCGCCCGCTCGGCCGGCATCCCCTGCGCCGCCACAGCAACCGAAACGCCCGCAGCTTCGGCCGATCGGCGCGACGAAGGCGCCCGTCGTCCGCTCGCCGACCACGCAGGGCCCCGCGGCGGCAAAACCTCCGATTGCGAAGCCTGCCGCGCACGCGTCGAAGGCCGCTACGAGGGCGCCCACGCACCAATCGACGCCGCCCACGACCAAGCCGATCGCGCCGACGGCAAGAGCAGGAGCCGCGCGCGAGTCGATGCCGCCCACGAAGCCGATCCCGCCGCCGGCGCGAGCGCGCGCCGTGCGCGAGTCGATGCCGCCGACGACGAGACCGAGCCCGACCCCGTCGAGGGATCCCGCACGTGCACCCCCCGCGCTCGAGACGACGCTTCCTTCGACCGAGCCGATCACGTTCCCGTCGAGACCTCCTGCACGTGCACCCCCCGCGCTCGAGACGACGCTTCCTTCGACCGAGCCGATCACGT